>Ga0065711_1003786_pt1 | contig 26368 bp, 8 predicted proteins | sample Hoacrofraction12_FD_59098 | JGI IMG/M metagenome (GOLD analysis project Ga0065711, IMG submission 59098) | Hoatzin crop microbial communities from Cojedes, Venezuela - Epithelial fraction 12 v2 (version 2) | ecosystem: Host-associated > Birds > Digestive system > Esophagus > Crop | place... | reverse complement strand
GTGGGGTGAGGTAAGACCGGCCGTTGGTGCTCGCAGCCGCTTCCTTGGAGGCCTGCGGGGCCTCTCCCCAGCGCTTCGGGCGAGCGGTGACCGGAGGCTGCGTTCCTGTCCCGTGTGGGGGTGAGCCACCTCCTTCACAGCTGGGTCCTAGGGGTGGCGGCTGTCAGACTCGGCTTTCAGCCCGGATTCGGGTTGTCCCGCTGGGTGTCAGTTCGCGCGCAGCCGCTGAGGGAGGCGGCGAGGTCGGGCGGGCGGCAGCGCCTGGGCGGTCCGCAGGTGCCCCCGCTCAGCGCCGGGCGGCAGACACTCGCTGCGAACCGCCGCCCTCCCAACAGGGGAAGGGGAGGAAAGGGGGGAGAGGCTTACACACCGAACGTGAAAACAGCCTTACTATTAATAATAAGAGAAATAGTGCAAAACGCAAAACACACAACGCCGACACGAGTTTCCCGGCGCTGGGCGCCGGGCCCTGGCAGCTGCGGGAAGGCACCGGGAAATCCCGGACCGGATACGCTGGTAGGCGGGAACGGAACTAGGGAGCGCACGGATAGGGATCTGGATCAGGATCGCAGGCAGGACAGCGAGCAGGGTCCTCTGCAGAAGCCGGCCATGGACGAAGAGAGCGAGACCCTCGTGATCCCCCAGCTTTAAACTGTGACGTGCACGGCGCGGAATACCGTGTTGGTCAGTATCGGGTCTACTGTTCTGTCTGTCCCTCCCTGCAAGTGCGACCCTTTACAGCTCCTCACTTGTGGGACTTAAGAGTTCTGTTGGTGACCTTGGCTGCTATAGTAATAATTATAAACAGGGGCCTTTCCTGCCTTCCATTCCTACATTAGCTCAGTAAAACTATGAACATTAGATATTACCAGCTTTGGAGCGGACACTGTCTGTAAAATACACAGCCAGCTTCAGAAAATTGCAGTGACTTAGAAGAACTTATCTGTAAGGAAGATTCACTAAAAGAGAATCGATTCTGTTTTAACCAAAACCTGGACAACAAGGTATTTAGATCTACGTTAGTCAAACATGTAGCTGTTGCTTCATAACTGTTTCTGGATCCTAAGACATGAGAAGTGTTTGTCTGGAGAACAACTAAGCAAGTGTGAGCTTTGATATGTTTCTTCTCTTAAGAGAAGACCACAATAAGCTTGCTCGTATTCTAGAAGGTATTCTTGAGGAAGACATCTCATGTTTGCGTTTCCGAAGCTTTTTTTGCAACCTTGTGCTGCATTGAATGAATGGGGTCCTTAGTGGTGGTTTCTGCTGTGTCAGTTGTTAATTTTCTTGAGGATTAACACCTGGGAAGAAGGGAGTGAGAAAAGGAAACTCCTAGTAATTTGCTTTTAATTATCTAAACCTTCATCTAGTCTAAAACCATGCTTCTAGCATGATTATTTGAAGTAAAAAATAGTAATAGAATTTCAGTCTCGGGAATTTGGTGGGAGTATTTGGCGACAATATTCTTGTCATCTTCTGGGTGTGTCTATTGGAAATCCCGAAAAATGGCACCTGCACATATTACGGGAAATCTTGTAGTGTCTGCATGACTTTACTGACCTCTCTTGCACAGAATACCAAATCTTTCTTTACCTACAGGTCAGTTACACATTAGGATGGAAGTTTACTGCATTTTCAGAAAGCTGAGACAAAGTAGGTAGCTTGGGTGATCTTTCTTTCTAGTCCCAAGGTGTAGTGAATAAGCAGATGCTGGTCTGAGTGTTTCTTTGACATGTCATTGCAAGATAAACTGTTGTTCCTTGCTTCTTGATGCTTTCTTCCACATTCCCTACCTCCTTACCTCTCATCGGTTTCCATCAGAAGATAGTCAAAAGGTACACCTAAACACTGCTGAGTTTACAGACCTCGAAGGGGATAATACTAAGCTTTTGGGATCCGCAGAAAACCATATGTCAGGATGGGATGTTTGTTTCTTGCTTAGCTTTCCAGTACTCTTCATGGCACAGACCAATGAGTTGTCAGTTTCCAAGTTAGTTTTTCAACCTGGGGTTTGAAGGTTTCTCTGTTATTTAGAGCAGATTTTTCTAAAGGCAGTGCTTGTCTCACTAAATCAAAGTTTAAATTCATGGAGCTGATGTACCCACTTTCTGGTTTCCTAATTTGTGTCATGGATTTCTTGTTGTGTTTGCTTAATTATTTATTTAAATAAATGACCTAGTTATTCAGAAAACAGTACGTAACTGTTTAAGTTGCTGGGGTTTTCATAGTCTATTCAGTTGGAAGATAGAAGGGCACACTCCGATTTTGGAAATTCAGTTGTGACTTTCATTATTAATAGGCTCAGATGATTAAAAAGAAGACTGATCTGTTTGGGGAGGAGGCAGGTCTCTGGGGTTTGTCTTCTGCTGGATCATGTCCTACTGTGTCTATTTAACTTAACTGTGGGCTTGGTTGGGGAAAATCACACACTTTCTACACCTAAAATTTGCGCTATTCTGGTCCTCCTTCCTGCATAGCATCTACAGACTTTTCTGTTACTCTCTTCACTTTATTGCACGTTTGCTTTCTTGCACCCATTAATTCTTTGTGGTTTTGTATTTGGTGCCATGTTGCCTGGATTCAGAATCATTTAACAATTTTTTTTTTTAATTGCTTCTGTCTGTTTTTTATCACTTTTTGAGAGTGATTGCTTAGCTTTTTTCTCTTTTTAATTGCCTTTTTAAGACAGTTCTTGTAATTAAAATATAAATTACTTCAGAGTTTCCAGTGAAGGTCTATAAACATTCACCCACTGTGAGAATTTGTAAGTACACTAGTAGTGCGCAGTTATGGATCACTGGAATGTCAGATAGCCATTACTGTGTTCATACTGTAACTAAATAAATGCATAGGCTGTCAGGTAAGTGGAACAAGTATTAAAATTGTAATGGAGAGGTCATAATAAATCAAATGATGATTTGGCAATAAGTTACGTGAAGCTAGAGGATCCGTAGCCGTTTATATTAGACAGATTTGTCCTGATAGATTACTGCACATAAAAGTGACCTTAGAAATGCATTGTTTTGCTTTTCTTTACTTTTTTTTTTTAATATATCTTAGTGTACTGAATACTTTCAGGAGTGACCATTCCTGACTATGTGTTGACATGGTCAAGCCAGTTTTAAAAGAAACTTGAGAGATCTATTTAGCAACATCTAATTGATGAAATTTTCTCTTTCAGGTGGAAATAAGGATAACATCAGAGCAGGATGCAAGAAATGTGGCTACCGTAAGTCTGTAACAAGCAATATGAAGTTACAGTGTTTTCTTCAATTTATGATGTTGGAGCTGCCTTTTGAGGAGGGGCGAAATAAAAAAGTGTTCTCCCTTGTTGTCCAGACGTTTGTCAGTTTAAGTTACCATAATTCTATTTGTTTATTTCCTATTAATTCTCTGGGTCCTCACACCGATTGCTGCTTTTGAGAACACCTGAGATTCTCAGAAAGAAAAAGTATGCTGTTGTATTCGTATGTACTAAATTTGCAATGCAATAACCTGAGAAACTTTGAATTGAAAGTGTGGTCTTTGATATCTACTGAGATTAGCCTTTGTGCTTCTTCTGAGTCTCACTGCAAATTTAGGCAGGCATTTCAGCTCAAGTGAAGTCCAGTCTGTTTAAAAAAAATAAAAAATTAAAATCTGTATGATCTTCTGCACTGAGAAAACATACTTCTTCATGCATTCTGTATTTCAAGAAACCGTTAATTTTGTTATTTACAAGTTCTGTGGTTAGCATTTAGCTCAAGCTTTGCATTATGCTCTGATCATGTAAGCATGTCTGGGGCTACTCTCTTGATGAATGGAGACAGGTTGGAGTGAAGATTTTAATTTGTTAATCACTAACTCTTATTTTTGGAGCAGTGGAGGGGTGGACACTGTTTTGCAGTGAAATTGTGTTGGACTTTTAACAGAGTGATTTAATTATGGGTTTTTTGAGTGTTGTGTGGGGTGAAAGGGAAGAAGGCTTGCTTCATTCTGTTGCTGTAGACTTTGTCTCCAATAGATTTTGTTGATGAATTGAGAGCATGGATATCAGTATAGATTTAGTGCTTAATTTCTACATGCATCAAGTATCAGAAGCTTTCTGGAACAGAAGGAAACTTGTAGTCAAATCACACGGCCTGTATTCATGTTTCTAAAAGCTCTGTCTTCAAGATGGATTTTGATATGAAGAAGATTAGTTTATTTCAATTGCTACTTAAATTCCTGTGTCTTTAGCTTAGCTTCCCAAACCGTATCTTCAATTTGTTATATTTCTCTTTATTATTCCAGTAGCTGTATTCAGCACAAGGCTTCTAACTCTGGCCATGATTATTGAGATGTAACTTAGAAGACTAACTTAGAAAACTAAAAGTACTGGTCAAGTAGTAGCTTAGTAATATGTACTCATTGTTAAATATTATGTCTCATAAGCAAGTAGAATTCTTCTGTTTCACTAGAGGGAGACAGAAAGAGCAATATAACACACTTGCCATAGTTTTTAAAACACTTCACGCTTTTAGGTAATTTCTTCAGGAAGAATCTGAGACCATTAAAAAAATAGAAAGTAAAGGCTGGACAAAATCTTTAAATTAACAGAAATAAGAGACAGGTCATAAAGCACTATTTAATGGAGTAACACTGCACAACCTGTCAAAAGTCTTTGGGGCTTTTTCAAAATAAGCCTTCCCCATCCTCATTCACAGATTGCAGTGCAGCCTTTTTTTGACTTCTCAAAACTAAATAACACTAGAATGGATGTTCTTTAGTTTTTAATGTTTTTTGGTAAATTGTAATTTTTCTCTCTGAATATTTGTTTTGTTCAGCTGGTCATCTGACATTTGAATGTCGAAACTTCCTCCGAGTAGATCCCCAAAGAGATATTGTTTTAGATGTTAGCAGCACTAGCAGTGAAGACAGTGAGGAAGAAGAACTACAGAGATTGCAAGCCATGCGTGAAAAAAAGAGTAAGGTGTTTTTTCTGTTTTTGTTAAAGAGCAAATTGGATATTGGTCTTCTGAAGTACTGGAACTCTCATTTCATCCTTTTTGATAACTACTAGTAATTCTTTTAGCCTGTGTTTTAAAAGTAGGTCTTTTACTTCATGTGTTCAGACTTCAGAGATTTGATACACCCACATCGTTTTTTTTTGTTGTTATTAGTTCCTGTCATAGGAAATGTACCCATTTGCAACATCTCAAAAAGGGCTCCTAAGTACAAAATATTATAAGACTATTACTAAGAAGCTGCTTAGGAGAAAATTACATGGATGTTCTGAGTTAATCTTTTGATAATGGCATGTAGTTTAAACTTCAAGTTGATGGTAATTCTTAGAACTAATGACAAATATGACAGCTGAATTTCTCTCCAGTTTCTAAGTAGTGTTTTGACTGAAACAGCTAGTGAAATGAGTTTAAATATATTTTGAGAAGTACTGTTCTCTGTTTGGAAGTTCTGAGCATGAACTGTTTGTCAGAGAGAGAATAGATGGGTTATTTAGCAGATACTTTGAGTTCATTTGAATTTGGACTCCACAGAGGCTGTTCCCCTAAGTAAGAAGGGGAGGTTGTTCCACCATAGCATGTTTTAAATGAATAAATGTTCTTTCCCTCTGCCCCTTGAAACATCATGTTTTGTTCTGTTGCTCTCACATTCCAGACTCGACATTCAGTTCCTACTAGAAATGCTATTTAGGAAGGAGAAGGAGTAGATAGAACCCTTTAATTTGCTTCAAAAGAAATGAATAACCTGCTTGTCATGAGTGCTGAACTGGTACTGCAACAATCCTTTCTTGGAAGAAGTCTCTGGAAAAACTTGTTCCCACTTATTATGTACTTGTGAACGTAAGAGGGTTTTTTGGCCCTAAACTGATTGAAAATGGATATCAAGAGGAAAAACAGCTGTTTACTTGATCTTGTAATATCCCTGTTAACTATATATTCTTTGTCAAACTGTGGCTGCTGTGTGTACTGTAAGGAGATACGTATCATTAACTGTCAATAATCTAGGTGAGATTTTGCCATTTTTAAGTCGCCTTGTCTTCTCAAGATTTCTGCACTGTTTGCACTGAGATTTTTGCACCATTTTCTTAAAAAAACACTTAGTGCTTGTTCACATGTTCTTGTTCATGGTTTTTAATTGCTGCAAAAGTAATTTTCTTTTTTGTAACTCATATTGAGTTCTTTCAAATTTTGCTCCAGAACATACAGACCAGTAATTTCTATTTGTAGTAAAAAATGAGTAACTGCACTAGCACGCAGACTGTATGGGAAGTTATTTGTATGATAGAAGTAAGACTAAATGCTCGAAATCAGCTATCTGTTTTAAGGATAAATTGTAAAGCCAGTATTTTCCTGTTAGCTGACACTGTAATGTGTATTTATGTAGTGGATTTGCATTTCGGTGAACTTAGAATTGTTTTTTGAGCTGGTATAGAGATGTCTGCGGTCAGAAATTTCTTCCAGTGTGATAAAATATTGCTTGTAAGTGAAATGTGAAGATACTATAGAATACTATACAGTGTTAGGACAGGAAACAAACATGACCAGATGAGGGGTGACTCTTCCGGCAATTTTTGTAGATTGTATGTTGACAGTTAACTCAAATTTATCTTAGCTATGGCATAGCTATTTCTGAAGTATGAAATGAGGATGTGTGAAGGTAATTCAGGTAAGCCTAAGGGAATATTCTTTTTTTTTTTCTTGTCCATTCTAGTTAAATGACCTGTTCTCAGACTTGGGCAAGTCTTTTAAAATACAGAAAAACGGATATGAAAACCTAAAGCTGATGCAAATATACAGGAAAAGTCACAACTTCCTGCTACGTTTTGCGGGTCTTCCTGCTTTCTTAGTGCTTAGATGAAAGTCATTAGAATCTAAGTTGTATTAGAAGTTCTGCTACCTGCAAAATATTTCGGACATTACTATAGTAGACCAGAATTTGGAGGAAGTAAAAGAAACACTTTTTTTTAACAAGGATTTTGTAGTAACTTTACATTGCTATTGAATCAGCTCTTTGAATGCTGATCTTAATTCAGACAAGTGTTTTGTAAACTGTAACTTTTTATCCATAGATTTAAATGAGGAGGAAGAAAAAAAGAAACAGAAAAGAAAAAGCAAAGAAAAAACAAAATTAAAGAGACCGAGGAAAAGGTAACTCTATCACACATCTATTTTAATTTCAAAACAGAAATTTTGAAATATTTCTGATATTTGGGTTGTTTCACACAGAACATTGATTCTTTTGATGCAATTTTATTTGCAGGTACATCTTTGGTTTGAAAAGCTTCCTGTTTTCCAATGAGAAATTGTGTGTTTGAGTAATGGTAAAGCCACAGGCTTTCTGCTGTGGAGTTAGGACCATGGAAGTCTAGAAAGCTCTAGTAATCCGGAGGTCTGTAGGTCTGAGAAAGCAATGCTCCCTCTGACTATCCAGCACGAGGCAAGATGTGGTAGGAAACGAACAAGGAGTCAGGAGGATTATGGGTTTGGTCCCCAGCTTAGCTCGCATGGAAAAGCCTCCCTGCAGTTCAGAGACCCTAAGACTCCCTGTGTGCACACATGCATGTGTAGACACATGTACGCACTCTGAGTAATGTGTAACTGTCAAAAGGAAAACTTCTGTAGTTTTACTTAGCATGCGTTGAGTTTTAATGTTGCTGTTGTTGTGGGGCCTACAAAAAGGGTTACTCCAGTTTCAAGGGAAAATGTCAGAATACGGAAATTTATTGTGAATCTGATTTTTTGCCTGCTGTCTGATTTTTTTTTTGTTTGTTTTTTAGATGAGACTATAGGCTGCTTAGTCATTATGACTGTTGATGAGACAGTATCCCAGGATCAGCACTGAGAGCTAGGAAGTGTGTAATGTATTTGGAAGCCATAGTAGGATGTTTTTTCCGAAATAAGGAAACAGGATTAGACTGGTTGTGTTGGCCTTCCTCCCCTTGCTTATTTACATAGTAGATCTAACTTACATTTATGAAGGCAGTAGACAAGAGTCAGTCTTCTGGCTGTAGCCTTTACATGCAGATAGTTAATCATGTAAACAACAGCACAAAACTGCCCTCTTGAGTATAATAATTGTGACTTTTATTGTCATCTTAATTCTTGTTTGTATATAATCACTCATCGCTGCTGGTTAGAGACCAATATTACCAGCTGCAAGAGCATCCAAATTTGTCATACCCATTTCTCTTAGATTTTTGCATGAGGGAAGTGCACTAAGATTTGTCTGAAGGCATTACTGTAGCATTGTTATTGATCATGTGATACTTGTAAAAGCTGGAAGCTCTAACTTACTGTCATACTTTCAGTTTTCTGCCGGTCTATACTCTTAGACTTTTTATTACTGACGAGTGAAAACCAGACAACTTGCCTATTCCATTGTGAATTAATCTGTATTATAAACATACCATTTTTCTGGCATAATAGTCTAATTAGAAAAGTCGTTGTTCAGTTGAGCGTGCACACTGAGGTATCATGAGCTTTCCAGTGGGTGTTACTGTACGAATTCTACACGGAATTTGATTTGTGATTTTATATAGAAACTGAAATTTTAAATAAAAGCGTTATTCTTGTGGCATTTTCCTTCTTTAATTACATATCAAACTGTATATATATATATTTTTTTTTTTACTAGGTCTTCATCATCAAGTGTAGCTGAAGAGGATGGACCAAAGTCAAAAAAACAAAAATCGCACAAAAAAGAAAGGGAAAAGGAAAAAAAGAATAAATCAAAGAAAGGAAAACATCATAAAAAGGAGAAAAAGAAGAGACGAAAGGAAAAAAGTTCATCTTCTGATAGTTCAGACAGTTCTAGCAGTGACTGAGGTGCTGGCCTACTTTTGTGTTCACTTCTGCCAAGAAGACGATTTTCCTTTCAAATCAACTCTTATTTACGCTTGGCAATGTTGTTGTTTTAAAATGAGATATATATATTTTAAGAAATCTATTTGAAAATATCAGTGCTTCAAATTATTAAATGGACCATTTGGGTAAAAAGTCTGCTCTGCTATTTTAAGTTTATTAGTACTAAACTAGTTTAACTAGTTCTTCACTCTTAGCTCAGTTGTGATGAGTTGTGTTTGGAAGCCTTTACACTAGGATGTGGTAAACTTCAGTTTGCAAGTCTTTGTGTAGAAAGAGTTGGACTTAAATATGCATGATGTCAGAATGGTTAAATCAAATTTGGAAGTTAAAGTGGTATTTTTTATTATGTTGTCCTTTAAATAAATGTATGTTTTGCATAATATTTTCTAGTTATGTACATTAATCACTAAGTGCAAATATGAAATAGTGTTCGCGTCTGTAGAAAGGAAAGTATCGGGAGTGAGAAGCCAAAAAAGGTTGCTCCTTCAAAATTATCTTCCTAAATTGATCCAGTCATAGACCGTGAAACACAATTACTCTTTCTTTTTGTAGGATTGCTGGGAGCCAGCCAAAAAAAACCAAAAGCAAACAAAAGCTATGAATTTTTTGAAGTCCTTTCTTTCTGTCTAGGTTTTATTATTTTATAATTACAGCCTTTTCATCTTGGACATAGATGTAAAGTGCCACTTCCTGACACTAGATGACTGTCCAGAAAGATTGTTTACAAAGTTCTAAGAATGATGTTAATATGGTATGTGGTGATTAATGCCTACATGAAATCTAATTTTTCATGTCGTATATCATGGTGTCTGGGATGGGCTTGGATAATATAATTGAAGAGAGACTGCACTCCTTAATTAGCTGATACCTCTGCATAATATAGGAACATTTATTTTGTAAGTACTAATTTAACAGATTCTGCCACCGTGTTCACTCTAGTCTCCTTAGTGTTGCTGTGGCTGTTAGAGCCTGGGTTAATTCTCTAAGCCAGTCATTCTGTAGAGAGCATCAGAGGAGTTGTGGGCTACTTAAGCCAGTACTGTTGGCGAAATAAATACTTGATCAAGCCACATCTTAAAACACAACTCTGTGATTTTTTTTTTTCCCCCTAAAATATTCCTTACATAATGAGATTGGAAGGGTTATTGGAGTTAGGGGAATTCACAACTCGTGTGTAATTCTCCCATGATCTTCCCATGATCTTCTGATAATCCCATGATGCCAACTCTAGGGAATGGGGGTTTGTAATTTATTTGCTTCTTGATTTTTGAAAGCTTCATCTGAAGATGAACTGAAGGGAAATTTTACTGACATTTCTATATCAGAATGGTTGAAGAGTTTATTAAACAACCCTTATTAAAGTTAGTATATCTCTATGCATAATTTATCCATCAAACTATATTTAATGACAAATTAGAGAAAGGCTAGAGGGGTAAAGTTCAGAAAAACAATTGAGATATGTTTTAGTAGTGTTCCTTATACTTTTCAAATAGCTATTTTAGATTCTAGTTCTAACAGTTGAAGTTTAAAGACTGCCTATCTAAGTGATGGTGCAATTACCTTCCATGTAGCATTACAGCAGCTGTTTATGGTAGTTACAATGGTATTTTGTACAAGACTGTAGGCCATGAATTTCAGTGTTCAGATTTTGCCACTTGTTACAAGTGTACATAGATTTTTATACTGGAAAAAGGTTTTTCTAATTTGAACAATTTAAATATAATTATTCTCTCATTTCATGCATTCAAGTAACAGAGAATATCACATCAGCTTATTTTTCAGGCCATTTTCCCATTTTATTTACAAAGTGTACATTAAAGTCAATAGATTTTAGCACAGAGATGCTCAGGATTTCAGGTGTATTAACTGATATATCTAGGAGATGCTGCACTTAACAGATTTCCACAAAGTTAATATTTGCTGATCCTTAAAAGTGATATTAGAATATTGTTGTTTTTCTTATTTAATTTAGCCATATTTTTAGTGAGTCTGATGTGTTGTAGCAAATGTTATTGTTTCACTTGAGTCTCAGCATGAACCAAAATGCCTACTCTGGTTCCAGAAGAAGTGACATTCAGCAGATTTAGGTATCAAAACAAGACTTGAAATATTAAAACTTGACTATTTCTTCACTCCTATGGTTAGCTTCAGTTTTCATGAATCACACTTTCAAGGGCAATGCCTGATGTAACTGCTGCTGTTGTACTGGCCCAAGATACTGATTGTATGCCTGCTACTCAGCAAGCACCGAAGATCTTACAATATGAAGGTGATACCAGTACAAACAAGAACTGTTGTTCCCCGGCGACTTATCTCAGTTACAGGATGAAATGCCTATTTTCAGAAAGAATTAAAAAAGAACGCAGAAGTGTCGCATATGGGGTGGGATGAAGAAAAGAAATGAAGGCAAGGGCGTGCCAAATTCATAGAGTAATGAAGAGTCAACAGCCTCTGTACACCTTACAGTAAGCTCTGGGAAGCAAATCAATGTCTGTCAGTAGGCACCAGGAAACAGAGAACTGATGTTTCCTGCGTCTTTCCCAAATAGCAGAAGAAAATTGTGTGCGTCTGCAATCCAGCTACTAGCTGGGGAATGGACTGTACTATAAGATGCACCAAATGCTAGAATCACTAAATCAAAGCTGAGTGAAGTAATTGTTTTACAAATAGCTAAAGGAAATGTACATTCACAGCACAAAAATTACAGCTTCACCATTCTCTGCAGCATGTGAGACACCATGGAAAACCCTTTAGTCTCTCATGGTGTAGAGCATGTAATGGAAAGTTATTTTTAGCACAATCAGATAAGTTTGTATATGTTTTGACTGAATTTGAATACATAGATTGTCAGGGAGGGTGAACAGTAATAGTTTTCTCTTTGGAGTTTGCTGAAGTTACACTTCTATGCTTAGTAGTATTCATGATATTCAGACGCATATTCAGAGGCGTTTCATCAATATGAAGATACTTGTTATCTTCATGATCTCTTGAACTTCTGAAGTATTTTAGTTGCTACTAACATCAGTTTGTAACCTGAGAAGAGTGAAGTGGAGCTAAATTTAAAAGAAAAATAAATTTGGAGTGATACAGTATTATTACACAACTCTACCACAAAAGGGTTTTGTCTTTTTTCTTTCGACAATAAATCATAGTGAGGAATGGTAATATAGCTAAGATTTGCAACACGGCAATTATAGCTAGAAAAAGTTGCAGTGTCTGACTATGAACTTGGAACAGACTGAGTAACCTTTCAGGTTTGATGTTTAAGGAGATCAAAGCTGCTGAGGTAATCAATGTGTATTGAACTCTGTATTTACTCAGTGCTTTTATAGTTGACAACAGCAAAGCAAGACATCACTGCAGGTCATCTGAGCTGGTGCTTGTCTGTTTTGTACAATAATTAGTTCCAGACACTTCTGAGCTGCATTTTCAGCAGTTCATCTTTTGCAGTTCCCCGCATATTCTCTCCCCAGTCAAAAAGTGAGCAATGTGTATCTATGCAGAACAGAATGTCAAGTATCACAAACCTTTTAGCTCAACTGATTATTCAGTAGTGCCCTGCAGTCTCCACAGTAGAGACAGCAGTGAAGCTGTTAGAAAGTGTTTCTGACATCACCACATCTTGGGGACTCACTTATCCTAACTTGTCAAAATTGCTGTACGTCAGAGACTCCTTGTTTAGGCAAAACACACGCTGAGTGCCTCTTGCCACGATTCCTCTGCCTCAAAGCAGTAGTACCCAAGAAGAGCATTAATGGAGATTCTAAGCTGCAAATCACAATAAATAAGAACAGGATTGGATAGAAAACATGCCAAAAAAGCTTCGATAATAAAAATGCCAGAACACCGAATCTATTCACAAGAAGTTGTAGTATAATAATCATGAAGATAAATGTAGGAGATAAAGAAGAATATGAAATGAGATGGTGGTAGCAGAAAATAAACAATTGCAGAAGAGGTACAAGAATGAAGAAACAAGACAGATTAGAGAAAGGCAAGTACAAGGATGGAAAAGATACAAGCAGTCTAAACCAATGATTATCCAGTACAGGAAAATCCTTTCCTGCCAAGAGTATGATATATTTTTACGTTAAAAACTTGATAAACTATTTGAAAAAGAAGGCAAGAGGGAAATGTTTGTCTAGAAATGCAAATATTCTCTGAAGATGTTGTCGTTCCAAGTAACAGCAATAAGGGAGAAAACTCTGTAATAGAAACAGGCTATTTAGTAGAGTTCATTTAAATTCTAGTGTAGTATTCAAAGTGTGACTAACTACTGTTTACAGTTTTCTGTATAAGCTAAATATTTGTCCTACTGAGAAAATGTACGGTGAACGAGAATGATTAATCCGTATTTATCTGTATTGCATATAAATATTCCTGAGACTTTAACTTAGTGTAGTAGTTTATCCTGGCAGAATTTTGACTGTCAGAGAATATCAGCAAAGAATTAAAATGAGCTGTAAGAAACACACTGTATAATAAGTGTGTGAATATTGCCTTAGCATCCTTTTGTCCCAGTGCACTTTAAAGTTTAGTAGCTATAAGCCACCTTTATGGATCCTCAATTCTAAACTTGCACGACAATAGTATGCAGTGATATTCTGAGGATACAGTTTGCAAATTACAGTGTTTATCTATATAGAACTCCTACACTTGATTATAAAAAACTAAATATAGCTGATTTTGGGGACAACTCAAGTTGGTAAAGTCAGTATTTCAACCTTTGCCACACCGTGATCCCTAGAAAATGTCTCCCACCCACCTGCGTTTAGCCTGGCTCAGCTCTTTTGACGTAGAAAAGGAAGGTTCTGGTGGTAAAGGGTAGGATTTCCTGCCTGTCAGCCTGTGCCTTCAAGGTGCTGGAACTTAAGCAGGAGCACAAACTTCCTGAAATAATGCTACAAATGCTACAAAAAGTGACAGAAGTGACTCAGGACTGAGTAGGAGCAGAAACAGATGTCTCCTTAGATTCTCTTGCCTCTTGTCCATGAAGTTGCACGATAGGTAGGATGCCTCTTACACAGATAATAAGGAATCTCACCTTTACACTGATGTAAGACCAATAGGTATTTTAAAAAGAGGCACCAGTGTATCACTGTACATTTGTTCCTGAAGTGGGATAAAAGTTGTTTATTGTGTTTTTCCTGTTTTCTGACACAGATTTTCTAAGCTGAACATCAAATCAAGGTAAAAGTCTAGTTCAAAATTGCAATTTTAAACTTTCCTTACGATGGCATGATGTACTGGTTTTGGCTGGTATAGAGTCAATTTTCTTCACAGTAGCTCACATGGTGCCATGTTTTAGGTTTGTGACAACAGCAGTCTTTCTGATGTCCAGCATGGGGCTTGAAGGGCTTGAGATCACAGCAGGCGTGACTGGATATACAACAAACATTACACCTAGTTCTGGATGAACTACAGCAGTGTTTGTAAACCTAAAGAGGAAAAGTCCAAGCAGCAGAAACACCATAGCGCTGAAGCCCCAGCCAGCCTCATGTGAGTGGAGAAGCGCTGGGGTGAGCTGTGGTGGAAGCAACATCTGCATAGAAGCAGTTGCTGAATGACCCAGCACTGCAGGTTGGGAGACAAAAATTGAAGCAGAGGAGGGTGTGACCTGCAGAATGAATACTAACAGCACATGAAGTTTCCAGTTCCATGCCTTCTCCAGACTATGGTGAGCTCACCAACATATGCGCTGCCTTCAGCTTCTGCGTGCCGTGCAATGCACAATTCTGCCCAAGGCTCTATTAAATCACTGCAGAAACCTGTTCCTGTTGCATTTCCCTAATCACATTAAGTTTGTTACAGCCTCTTCGATGTTGTGAAGGCTAGACACACCAAACCTGGGGAGGGACAAGCAGGGGGAAGGGGCAGGCATGTAGCAGGAGCTTGGTACTGCAGCTGCCATGCTGCCCTTCCCGCCTGCTGTTCACCTCTGCTTGGCGGGCTGTGAATGGGGCAGGGAGCTGGTGGTCCTGAGACCATCTCCGCGTGTTTCCTGTTAAAAGAGCGGCACCTCTGCTCTTGCTGTTAGTCCTGAGGGGGTTTATTCCTGGGGAAGCTGTGACTGGGGGAAAGCTCACTTTCTATTGGGCCTGTGAGGATTTTGCTTACTTGCTTTAGTATTCACCTTTATCACAGAGTGCAATCGTATCTTACTTAAATTACTATTGTAGTTGATTAGGGGATGCTGTCCCTCTTTAGAAGGAAGCTGGAGGAGCAGTGTAGGGCTGCACACTGGAGTGAGCAGTTGTCACAAACACCCATCCTGAGAAGCAGGCTTTGTGCTTTGGGAACTCCCTCATCATGATGAGGGATGGTGGTCGATGAGGAGAGCCCTGCAGAGGCAGGGTGCTGGCTTCCGAAGCCCACCTCTCTCCCTCTGAGATATCACCATGCACGCAAGGAGGTTAAGCGCTTTCACAAGGCAGTGACCAGACTTGCTCAGGGCAGGTGTGAGACCACCAAACCCCCCTCCCCACAACCTCAGACTTGTTTTTGAGGACTTTCGGGGAGCTTATCAGTACCTGTCCCCAGAGGAGGAACGGCAGGTATCCAAAGTGTTGGAGATCAGTTGTTGTTGAGTTGCAGCCGATGTTCCAGATGAGGAACATCTCATGGTTACAGACCATCTCAACCAAGGAAGTTGTTACACTGAATCACCTCCTGTCAGAAGAACAAACACTTGGCATCCTTAATCAAGGACCTGCTGGAGCAACTGGACCTTTGAGAAGGACAGTTAATCAGGATATTTCATGTGTGTTGCAAACTTGGCAGCAGAACCAAGGATTCATGTATCCTTTGTTGAACTACGCTCATTACAATACTCACACCCCCCTGAGCTGGAGATCCCAGCCCAAGCAAAGATCCTTCCTCACTGAGCATGCCTAGTGAATTTTAGGAGCACTGTAGCTTTAAACTGAAGTGAGAAGGGGACTAACCAATCCTAGTTAGAAAGGTATGAAAAATAGGCAGTACTAACACTTTTAACTGTATAAGTATTCAATGTGACTGTAAGCAGGTGCGCTTGATTTGTGGGAAGTCACGGAGGCCCCATGCTTGCACAACCCTGAAATAATGACCCCGACCACCAGCAGAGACTGTCGTTAGATCCAAGGGTGGTGATATATTTTCTCTTATCTTCCCTTTTGTTTTCCTTTCTTTCTCTACCTCTGACTTTCTAGGCACATAAGGGTAGTGCTGTTGTAATATTGTCAGTCTGTTGTATTTTTGGGTTTTGTAGAATCAGACACTATGTTGTTGTAAGCTTTGCCAAGTCAATATCTGTTCTAACCCCACTGCACTGCAAGTAATGTTATGAAGTTGCAAAGTTACCATCTTTTGTAAATTCATTGAATTCCAAGTAAATCTCTGTTTGTAGCTGAGCCTCTTGGGTCACTGTCTTGACTCCTGGGTACCGCACAGAGAACTGAAAAGCTCACCTTCCACTTACCCACAGAGTGGGATGGGACAGGCAATTGCTTGCTGTTCTGGTGCCAAACCTCCTCTCAGCTGTGCCTGAGCAGAGTGGTGATTCTCAGTGCAATGAAAGTCCCTTGGTTAGCAAAAGATGGGTTCAAATCCTGACAGTACACACGGTTTTGCTCATTGGCTGGTTTTAGAGGACTCTTGAGTTGCTCAGACTTCTGTGATGTGATTGTTAAAACGAAGTATTTCACCAACTGTTTTTACTACTCACTCTTCCTCACAATGTGCGCTACTTTCCTTATTATTTGGATATTTCTCTTCCACAAAAATACTTGTGTAATAGTTTTTATTTTAACACTTCTTCAAGCTCATGCAAAATAGCATTCCACATCAGTCTAAGAGGACATAGCATGGTGGCAATGAGGTTAGTTAGTAATATGTCTGTTCTTGTTCCTTCCATGATCCAAGCAAAATGTAAACATGGTGGAACAGTGATGTAATCTAGGCTGAATAAAAAAAAAGAGTATCACACGTAAATTGTTTCTAGTCTATGCAAAAGATCTGATCCCAGATATCAAAGATGATATGTTACATTTCATGTGTTTGGGGTTTTTTTTTTAAACCAAAATAGCTAGCCAAATTCTGTATACGGCTTGTTGTCTTGGTTAGAAGAAAAGAATACTAGAACAGAAAATCTTTATCAAGAACACATAAAAATCCTGGGGTTTTGGAACATGGAAATATTCAAATGGCAGAAGACTGTTCTTTGCCCCACCAACCAGCAACTACATCAAATCTTACAATTCCTCTTCCACCAGGAACAGCAATTTTGAAGAAGTCATCAGTAGATATAATTTTTGTAGTCTTTTTGAATAGAAGGTGTTAAAATGTTTCATCCATAGGGAATCAGATGGTAGCCTTTCTTAGACATTGCCTAAAAACGTGAGTTGGCAGGAACTTTATTCAGAAATACCTCTCAATTCTCCAGCACCCTCTTTGTCTTCGTTTGGAAGCTGTATGAAAGTAAAGTGGAAAGACCTTGCTTCAATCACAGAAATGCTTGAATTGTAATGTAGAAATGAAATATGGGAAACCAGCAACAAGGAATATAGTATTAATGAGTCACAACTGGGGGGGGTGTGGGGGGAGTTGTGTTGTGGCTACCTATTACCATCCAGTTGCACTGAAAATAGAGAATTCATCTGGAGTTTTTTTGCACAAAAACTGATAAGGATGTTAAAAGTATTGAAAAGTAATATAGAAGACTTAAAATTAGATTTTTTCTTAAGAGATGACACAACATTAGAAATCTTGAAGAACTATTTGATAGTTCTTCACTAGCAAAGTAGTGCAGCACTAGGGCAGGTTGTCCAGGGAAGCTGTGGAATTTACATCTTCAGAAGCTTTCAGGACTCAGATAGAAAAAGCTACTTGGAATGGGAGGACAGATTAGGTGATTAGGCTCTACAAACACCTAGCTGCAACCTTTAGCTAATTCTCTTTCCATCTCTGAAAGGTAGCAGTGTTTGTGTCTCACAGCAACACTGAAAAATCATTGAGTGATGTCAACTTGAATACTTCTTCTATTCAGACCAGGAGCTTTAGGGCTAAGAGACAGGACAAAATTACTTTTTTTTTTTTTTTTTTTCATTTCAGTTAAACCGAGCTGTTATATTTGGGTGCTATTCTCCTTGTAATGATTTCACACATCTATAGCATATTCTGGCTTTCAATAGTTAGGAACCCTGCAACAGTAGTAAAGGGTTAAGCTGTCTCTCCTGGTCAGTGAGTCAAATACTTCAGTAAAATTCAATGTGCTGCTGCACTGTCTGTTGTGACCAGGAAAGACTAATACCATACTGCTGCTTGAGACTTGACAAAGATCTAGCATCTGTTGCAGTTTTATTTCCTCATTCTTAGGCTCAGTACAGGTTAAGAGGCCACTTTCTGGAAGGTTTTTTTTCAATATGTTGATCCACTTCAACTGGGATATGGATAAATGGGTGTCAAACAGGCAAGCTGTGCGCTTCTTAGAGAGGAATTTGCGCTCTGACAGTTGCTTTGCAAATTGTGTCTAATTTAGAAGTGGCCCAGAGTCTGAAATCAGAGCATAAGATGTTTGCCCCATTCTGTTCTGTCTAGACCAGATCCAAAATAAAAGTTAGTGGGTCCTAGCCAAATTTAGGTGCCACAGACCAAAACTTTAATTCTGAAAATGACCACTGATCAAACACCTGAGTTTGCAGTGTTAAAGCGCTTCCCGTATGTCCTATGCTCTGCTTCTTTCCATGCCTGCAAGTGACAGGATTAAGCAGCTCAGCTCCTGTTTCATGTTACCTTCAGGCTTTGAAGCTCAGCATATTTTACAGGGCACCTAAGTACATATTTCTAGGATTCCAGAGTCTACCTTGGGAGCCAAAGGTCTTGAGCTGGGCTTTGCAATACTTTTTGCCATGAGAAACCCATCCCTTTTTGTCTCTGGTCTCGTGGAAGAAAATTAGGTTAATTGCTTTTGAAACGGAATCAAATGAAGGTTTCACTGAATTCCTTTGAAAACACAGTCGCTTGTTCTTAGCTTTCTTAAAGGCCTCTACTCGCCTTAAAATCAATGGTTCATTTTAATTTACTGCTATTGGAGCTTAGGTAGACATACATAGAACCATGAGTCATTCCCTATCAGCTGTTCTTGCTCTATTAACAATAGTAAATCAGTTGAAGTCAGTTTGGTGATAGAATTATTTTGTCATTAGTAATTGAAGAATGCTACTCTTCTCTCAGCCATCTGAATGAGCAACCCCAGGCTGTTAACAGAAGAGTTTGGCCAATATTCCTCAACTGCCTCTTCTCTTCGACGTTCCCCAGTCTGTAGCTGGGATTCCACCACTTCTCATATTCCAAGAGCACATGTATAGGCATTTCTGTATCAACACAACATTTTTCATGAATTATGACACCAGTAACTGCTGGGACATTCAGCTGATTATGGTTCTAGTTATAATGTACAACATATCAATACTTTAAAATTGATTTAAGGCTTTATTAAGCCAATATGTGTTTGACGCAGACTTTGTGTACTGTTTCAAAATGCTTCTACACATTTTATACATTCTATCATGAATGGTTCTGCAAAGTGTTTCTGGAGTATATCATAAATGACATATAAATAAGTTTAGACCCAATTGTACCTCCATTTATAGAATACTGAGATAAAAGGTAGTATAGTTCTACTTACAGAGATACCTGCCAGGCTGCATAAAAAATGTTGTATTTAGAATTTCCTTGTCAATATTTGTAGAACATCACTAGGCAATTCTAAAACATAGAAGTATTTATCTCTTGCCAACTACTGCTTGTTTCTGGCACAGTGCAAAACTAAAGGCATTATTTCTTTAAAATATTATTAAAATTATGTGGATCTCATGAAAGCCTCACAGCTTTTTCTCTTTCTTTCCCTGCTGTTCTTTTCCTATTTTGCCTCTCTTTTCTGCTATATTCCCACCAAATTCAAAGCCTTGACCTTTTTTTCTTTGTGATTCTTGTTTGTGGGGGGAGAAGATAGAAATATTAGGAGTGAAGTTGTGCCCAGGAAGAGTAGAGGTGTGGGGGGAAGGTGTTCTTTGGTTTGTTCTTATTACTTATTACCCTTCTCCATTGTTAATTGACAATAAATTAATTTAATTTCCCTGACTTCAGCCTGTCCATATGTCAACCCAGGAGCCTTTTCTTGTATTTTTCTCCCCATGTCCAGTTGAGGAAAGGGTGTAAAAGAGCATCTTGGTGGGCACCTGACAGCCAGCCAAGGTCAACCCACCACAGTGCTCAACAAAAAATTTCCATTAAGCTTGTTGCTGTGTTCTCTAACATTTGTATCATGTCTTGATTTTCATTTAGTTTACTGTATTCCCACTGATTTTCTGCCTTCACATCTGCAGAGTCTCTATATCTGCTTTAAAGAAAATAAATTTTGGGCAATGTAATAAACATCTCTTATAGTAGTCCTAGCATTACCACAGTCTAGACAGCTCTTCAAACTCTTGAAAGTACTTTAATATATGGTAATATATTTACCTTATGTTGAAAAATTGATGTCTTTAGGTTGCATCTTATCCCAAGTAAGCCTGCTACGCAATGAATAGTTAATAGGTCACAGAGACAACCTTTTATGTATTGCATAAGTTAACATACAGATTTTGCATGCCAACTTTTGCATATTGCATAAGTTAACATGCAGGCTGCAACATGTATTTACTATTTCTATATGCTTGTGTTTTGCTTCTGCTGTAAAAACTTTACACTGTACTTAGACAATTGACTGTTTAGACAGGTATTTTTTATTACATGAATGGCCTGTGGAAAGAGGAAAGATACTGCAAATGAATGCTGGCTATAAAGAATTTGGTTTTGCTCTGAAAAGCCGGAGCCTCACAGTTTTAGTAAAAAGGATTTGGTGGAATGTGACCTATTTGGTAGGTGTGGGTACAGAAATTGTGCTTGTTTCTTACCCTGCAAAAGATTGTGGTGCCTTTATCCTATAGCATTTTCAACTAAAATGTTCTAACCCCATTAGGGATTTAGAAAGCAAGTACTGTTTTCCTCAGTATTTTCCCTAAATTGCTTGTTTCTATGCATTCAGGAATTTATCAATGTAAAATCGTTCTTTTTTTTCTAATACTTTGAAAATAAACAAATAGAAGAATGGTTCCAAATAATCCCTAAGTGATTTGTATAGCGTTTTGTTGTGGGAACTTTTTAACTTTGATCCAGCATTGCCCTATTCCATTAAGCCAAAATGTACTAACATAATTAACATATATCCTTCTTGGACCTACATGCTGCTCTGGGGCTTAAAAAAAGTTTCTTTTGTTTCCTTTTGAATTTTAGTGAAAGACAATCCTCTGCATTCCTAACTTAGCCAGTTTATCCCCTAACACCTTTTAATTCAGACACTTATCAGGCCTCGGTTCATGGCCACTATCTATTAAAAGATAACTGAAGGACATTCCATTCACCCTTGATCCCCAATACTCCTTAAGTGGCCATAAAGCTTGGGAATTAAAGCATGTGTCCATTAGGATTAGTAAAAGGTGTAATAAATACAAGGGGTTTGAAAGAAGCTGTAAAATTGCTTAGAAGTATGGCAAGGCTTCAAAATGAGCGAAGACTGAAATTTTAGTAGTCTTTAGTTCAGGAAGAAGAGACATGACTGAGGTTTCCAGAAGAACAGAAGGTATAAATATGTGCATATTATTGTACACTTTAAAGAAGTGCAAATGAAAAGGACTTTAAAGACAACATATGTAAATCTGTTTCCATCATAGAATGTGCTGAAGCTTTGCAGCTCATTGTGATGAGGTATGACTGATGTCAACAGCTTTGTATAATTATAATGTATACATTTGTCTCACTAATGTATATTCCGTTGCAATAGACATGACAAAAACTAAGATATGAGCTGTCATGTCACTTGGAATGTTGTAACGTATGATGATATGTGGGCAGGTACTGCACTAGACAGGCTTGCTTCTTAAGCTTCCTTTGAAAGTAATTGTTGAAAAAAGACATCACACTGACTTCATACAGCAATTTCTGTGTGTGTACTAACATAACAAGATTTTAAGAGAATTGTGTGGGTACTAATATATCAAGATTTTAAAAGCATTAACACAGTTTGGTTGTGTGAAATTTTGTTTCTCCCTTTCTTGTAGCATTGCTGCATATTCAGTCTTGCGTTCATAACACTGCTTTTTGGCATCAATGTCTACAGGATTAACAAAATAGAATCAGTCTGTCTTTTTAACTTATGCTGAAACAAAATTAATTGGTTAATTGTAGTTACAGATCATCTCCCCAGACAATATTTTTTAACAGCCACTAGACATCAGGAGTTGTTTTTACAAAGTTTTAACAGTTGCAAAACCTGTTGTATCTCTGGGGATGGAGTCATAGGACAAGTCTATTCATTTGTAGACTTTTAATGAAAACATGTCAGTGCTGCCACCTTTTGGACATTTTTTAACTACTTCTTATGGAAAACCAGGATCTGATTAACGAGGACATTGTTCATGAGGGATGTGGGGAAAACGTCAAAGAATTAACTTTGAAAAAACGTCCTGCTGTGGACTTTGCTTGCATTCATCTTAAAAAACGCATTCGTGCTCACAAGCACACAGCTTTCTGAGTGTGTAGGGATCTCCCCACATTAAATGTCATGTACTCTGAAGAACAGTTTGTGACCTGAAATCTTAAACCATATTGCAGTTACCTTTTTCTGTGCTGTTTAAGGAATTTAGTCATGCATTCCTCAGATGGAATTCATTTTGCCTATGGAAACACACAATTTCCATGAGGGCATTTTAGATTTTTTTGTCCTCATTGCATTTAAAGTATTTATCTGGGGGCCTGATTATTCAAAAATACATTTTCTGTCTGGGAGACTGAAAATGAAAAGCGAATGCATCAGTCCAACCAGCAAAAAACCAAAACACTGCGTTATCTGAGTGAACAGAAAAATATCCTTCCAGAGAAATGCTGGAAGGTCAGTTGTATGAATGCCTAAAACTGGAGTGGTTTGATCTTCAGGAAACAAAAATCTGCCTTCCCTTCTTGGGAATTAGATTTGAATTTTTGGTCCTTGTTATAGACAATACACTAATGTTTCTGTCAATGTGTTTGTTTCCTTCCTTCTTCAGTAAACAGCATTTCAGGAGAAAAACTTGGTAGAAAAATCGGTCAGTTCAAACTTTGTAGGTGCCAGAAACAGTTCAGTGAATACCTATCCTGAACAAACTGCTTTGGGGAGTGTATTAATATTCTTCCAGGAAAACACTGTAAGGTTGTTTCCTGTGACAAGGAAACAATACCTCCTTACCCACCAGTAAACCCTTATGTAGTAAGAAGGAATTTGGATCCTGTTGACACACTGGGTCATGGTGGAATGGCAGAAGGGCTTATACTCACCTTCCTCATGTATTAGTGACTACACGGGTGTGGAATTATTAGTAAAATTAAGGTTTATATGAAAAACGTAGCAGTGTTCACCCATTGAGGGAAAGCATGAAATCAAAAGAAGCTCTGAGGATGGGGCACAGCTGCAGCAGGCTTGTGAGGAATCCACTCACACAGCAACTCCCTGCAATGTACCATAGAGGATGGATCGTAGTGGAGACTCCGTGGCCCTGCTCTGTGATGATAAAGTGGGAAGAAATGGTTCTCTGGAACTGATAAGCAGCTCCTCTGGCCCCTTGAACCAACAGGTTTTCGAAACCTTGCCAAAGTGCTACCCTCTTGTGAACTTTGCTCGTTTTAATATCATTTTAATACCAAAAGACACCTCCATCCCAAAGGCTACCCGCCTCCGAGGTGTGACCACTCCTCTTCGAGTCTGCGCGCTCGATTTTTCGTAAACTACACCTTTAAACGTGAAGCAAGAGAATTTTACACCAGTCATGATAAAAGGTATGTATGACTACAGTCACTCAAACTTCACCTTAAAGATAGAAAAGATATAAAAATCGCCAGGGAAATGGGGGATTTTCGGAGAAGAAGGTAACACCGTGAGCAAGTCAAGGGAAACTCCACCTCAGACTGGCTCCGACAACCGGGATCGGCCGATGGGCTGAGCCTTGCTTCTCCCCACCTTGGGACGCCTTGGGTGAGACTTAAACTAAGCGCTTTTTTTTCTCAGGAATAGTTACTCCCTAATGTTTATAGCCAGGCTGTATTATTTATAACCTTTTCACGCGTTTCATATTTGCACGTGCTTTCTTGCAGACAGTCACTATCACCAGCAATTCAAAAAACCTACATACCTGTTGCACAAATAAACTGCACTGCCTAAGTAGCCAGTTGTCACAGTTTCTCACTGAAGGCGACCAAATGTGGCCTTGCCAGTTCATGAGCACGACTGGACTGAAGGTGCAGACTGCTATTAGTGTATCCAGAATCGTGGTGGTTTTAATATACGTATTAAACGTGACTGGACTGGCAGTGGCAAATTGGATATCACTCAGAATTTAAACCTAGCCGCACCTAGCCTCCCACTCTGGTGAAGAGCGTTAGAAAGCAAGGGGGTTTATTTTCTGCCAAATTAACGCGACAACGGGTATGGTGACGTGCTCTCTGCAGTAGTAACAAATCGTTATGGGTTTCATAGAGTTGCAGTCTAGCACAAGTTTAGTTCTGGTGTCTTGCCTATCATCCTGAAATATCAGTACAAAGAGTCCGACCTATTCATAGCTATTGCTGCTACTAGCTGTCATTTTAGCATTTATATATTCACCATAATTTTTTATCTGTCTTTGTAAACATACTTCTTGAAATGGAAACATTATCAAAACTTTGTGTAGTACTTTGACAACAAAATTAGAAAAAAAAATTACAGCAATATAAATAGAAACAAGACAACATTTAATTTAAATAAAAAACTTTATTAACAATGTAAAACGTTTAGTATCTTACAGACTGAGACAATTCTGGCATGCCCTATTAGAGTTAATACGCAGTGATACGCAGACACCATGCTTTGAATTCTATTGGAAACAAAATGGGTTGGTGTTGTGTTTTACACTGTTTATTTTAATACACTTTCTTTTAATAAATTATTTATTCTTTCCAAAAGCTTGTAGAGATACTATCAGCTTAAAAGGAAACCTGTTGCTTCTATGCATTGTACAGTATGTAGATATTATGATTCTCTGTATTTACAAGTATTTTCATATATGGTTTGTGTATCATAAATTAAGATATTTTTCTATGAATTTTTAAATTGAGATATAGTGGAAGACTAAATATGAATGAGAGCACAAAAAGCAACTGGAGATTTTGTGCGAATTTTATTACAATATTGTTTACATGTTTTAGAACTTTAATATTTTTGCTGTTAAACAGTTTTCTATGCTTCAAGACTGTTAGAATACGCTCAAGTATTTTAATATGATACTAATAAGAGTACTGTACTATGCACAAACTTTTATCTGTCATTTCAACAATAAAAAAAACTTTAAAATTATCTATTAACCATAATTCATGTGTCTTTTCTCTGAGTCATTGGAAGTAAGCATGCAAATCATACTTTAAAAACTTTTAAAAACATTCTCAGTTATGCTAGATCTAGTCCACAAATGGTTTTTCACCACCGTAACTTTAAACTATTAAAACTCTTATTTTGAAAAGGGGGATGGAGCAGAGGAGAAAAAGGAATAGGCTAGTGTAGAAAATGTACTTTATAATCAAGAGTAGCAGTGTTCATCTTTTCAATGGTCAAATAACAGTGGTTTAATTAAAGTTATGATTTTCTTGGTACTTCTGTATTTAATCTTCTAACTTGAGACAAGACAACACAGTCCAAAGAATCTTCGCTTCCGTCTTCTTACCAATGGGTATGGAGTCAAGTTTAGGAGGCTGCTGTCATCTGTGATGAAAAAACCCACATTTTAATACAAGCACGTACATTGCACACACACAACAGATTTTATATCATTTATGTGTCCTAACAGCACCTACATGATCAAGTAATAGGTCCCGTTGTTCTAGGCATAGAGCAAATCATAACCCGAATTTTGTATGTAAGCATCTTACAATGATAATTATCAGGATCTCCATGATAATGCAATAGATATTTTGTCAAGAAGAATACCAGTTCAATTCCTAAACCTAAAGGAAATTACCTGTCCAGTACTAGAAGACCTAAACCACAATATTCCTGCATGGATTAATAATGTTAGGGTCCCAAATAAAACATAAAGATAAGTAGCTTGAGATCTTGCAGACATGGAAGTCTGGAAATGTCGATCCTAGGGTTAAATGCTGGCTTTATTTAAACATTAAAACAACCTTTATTGGGTGGCCATTTTTGTCCTGGCTGCCAAGAAGGCCAATGGCATCCTGGAAGGCATTAAGAAGAGTGTGGCCAGCAGGTCGAGGGAGGTTCTCCTTCCCCTCTACTCTGCCCTAGTCAGGCCCCATCTGGAGCACTGTGTCGAGTTCTGGGCTCCCCAGTTCAAGAAAGATGAGGAGCTACTGGAGAGAGTCCAGCGGAGGGCTACGAGGATGGTGAGGGGACTGGAGCATCTCTCCTACGAGGAGAGGCTGAG
>Ga0065711_1032951_pt1 | contig 26369 bp, 38 predicted proteins | sample Hoacrofraction12_FD_59098 | JGI IMG/M metagenome (GOLD analysis project Ga0065711, IMG submission 59098) | Hoatzin crop microbial communities from Cojedes, Venezuela - Epithelial fraction 12 v2 (version 2) | ecosystem: Host-associated > Birds > Digestive system > Esophagus > Crop | place... | reverse complement strand
CCGTCCCCCCGCCTCGCCCCCACCGCCTGCCCCGAGCCCAGCTCGCCGGGACCCCAGCCTCGCCGCAGCCCCGCTGCCGGGACAGGGATGGGGCTCCGGCGGGAGCGGGGCGGGCAGCACGCATGCACTTGCTCAAACACCACGAGGACGCAGAAATGGAACCGCACGGGGAAGCTCGGGAGCGGGAGCCAGCTCGGCCCCGGGCGCGGGAAGCGGGCGCCCGCCGGCCTCCCCTCCCGCCCCACACGCGGCAGCAGAACCACACACAAACACCGGGACCACCTCCCCTCTCGGCTCGGCCCACCTTGCCCAGACAAACTCTTCAAGTCTTCCATAAGAAAGTGCAAAGAATGTACACGGAAATGAAGCCCCCGTCCCAGCCGCTCCGGCCACGGCGGGGGTCGCGTCGGTCCAAGCACACGAAGCGGGAGAGCGCGGCAGCAGCTCGTCTTCCACGCAGGACACGCCGCCGCGCTTCGCCTGCCCTTCCTGCGGCGACGGGGCGGCTGGGGCCGGGGAGCGGCCGGGGGGCTGCTGCAAGGAGAGGGGCGAGCTGGCCGTCAGCTGGGCTCCGGACCCTCCCCGTGCCAAAGGAGGGGCAGGGGGAGCGCGCTGACCCCCCGGGCAGTGACAGCCAGCTCAGGCATCCGGCCCCAGGGCTTTGGGAAGGAGCCGGACCCTGTCCCCATCCCGGCTGCTGGAGCCAGACAGCCCCGAGCAGAGCCCCCGCACGGCCGCCCACCCCTGCGCGTGTCTGCACGTGTGGCCCCCGAGCCCCCCGCAACCGAGGCAGCGAGCGCAGCCTTACCTCAGCCGGCAACGGGAGCTGCGGAGGAGACCGGTGGGAACGGCTAAATATCTGCGACGAGAGAGGAAAGGCCTGGCTCGCCCATTGCCCTTGGGACTGCTCCCGGCCCACGCAAATCCCCCCCCGAACCCCTCTGCCCGGGAGCGCCCGCCCGAGAGCCCCACGTACCGGTCACGTAGGGTCCCAGAGGCATCTGGCTGTAGTTGACGATCCCGCCCGGCCCGGGACCTCGGAAGTTCGGCCCGAAGCTGTTGCTGTAGATCTGGGATGAGCCGAAGGAGCCCTGGGGGGGCAAGGAGGGAGAAGAGCTGACCTGCAGCCCCAGCCCCACTGCGGGGCTCTGTCCCTGTCCCCATTCCCATCCCCATTCCCATCCCTGTCCCCATCTCCATTCCCGTCCCCATTCCCATCCCCATTCCCATTCCCATCCCTGTCCCCGTCTCCATTCCCGTCCCCGTCCCCATTCCCGTCCCCGTCCCCATCCCCATCCCTGTCCCCGTCTCCATTCCCGTCCCCATTCCTGTCCCCGTCCCCATTCCCATTCCCATTCCCGTCCCCGTCCCCATCCCCATTCCCATTCCCATCGGCATTCCCATCCCTGTCCCCGTCTCCATCCCTGTCCCCGTCCCCATCCCCATCCCCGTCCCCACTGACCTGCTGGGCGCCCGGGTCCCCGCGCGTGGCCAGGCGGCTCAGGATGCTCCGCTCCGACATCTGCAGCCGGGCGGCCACGGGCGGGATGCGGGACAGCATGGAGGGCAGGCGCGTCACGTCAGCCTTCATGTCGCTCAGCAGCTCCTCGAGCTGGTTCAGCACTGTGAGCAGAGCCGGGCAGCGCTCAGGCCTGGGGGGGACGCCCGCCGGACCCCCGGCAGCAGTGGGACCACCTCCGGCATCCCAGCCCCGGGGAACGGCGAGCTCCAGCAGCCCAGAGCTGACGGCAGAGCGCTGCAGACCCCCCACACCGGCGGCAGCAGCGGCGTGCAGCGTCCCGCTGCCCTCGACACGGCACAGCGAGCTGGGGACTGGCCCGCAGCTCCCAGCCCAGGGAACACGAGACGGGGACGACCCCCGGCTGGTCCCGGCAAACCCCTCCCGGCCCCGGGGCCGGCTGCCGCCCCGTCTGCCCGCACGCACCCTTGTGCAGGACGGCATTCGCAGGCTTGTTCCCCGCCAGGGACTCTTTCGAGAGATGCTGGTGGCTCTCGGCAAGGCACTCCACTTCAGCCAGACGGGCGTTCAAGGCCATGGCCGGGTGACTGGGGTCTTGGGTCATGTTGAGGTACGCAGCCCGCCGCAGCTGCTCCTCGATCACCAGGGCCTGCTCCAGCAACTGGGAGGTACAGGAGGGGAAGGATTCAGCACCAGAGCCCACACCAGCATAAACCAGTACCACTGCACAGGCTCCAGCTGCCCACGGGGCTTGTGCCAGCAGAGCCCCTGCCCTGCTGGGCTCCCCACTGGGCTCGCTCCCAAGAACCCCTGGGGGAACAGGCTTAGCCCTTCTCTCTTCTTAACCCGCTCAGACACCGAGCGTCCCAGAAAGGGATCTGGGCAGCATTTCCACAGCCTCGCACGTGTCGGGAGCAGGCAGAGCACCCGCCGAGCCCACTCAGAGAGGAGCCCGGGGCAGGCAGCCCCGTCCCACGCACCGCGCCGCAGAGCCTGCCAGCTCCCCAGGATCACGCCCTGGCTGCTGGGAGCCCGCTCTCCTCCGGCGACCACAAGCCCCTCGCAAAGCCCACGGCCACTCCCCGCTCTGCTCCCAGCAGGCACGGGCGGGCTCCCCTCAGCTTTGGGGTGCTGCTCTGGTCCCCCCCGTCGGTAAGGACTCACCAGCCCTGGACCTGCAACTCGCCTTGAACCGCCGGGCAAGGAACTTGTTCTTCATCTCGAGGTAGTTCCCCTTGTGTATCTCCGACTTGAACGGCTCGTTGAGGATCACGTAGCGCGGGTCGTTCTGGATGTCCTGCCAGCGGGCGTAGCCGTGACTGGCGCGGAGGGAGCGTCAAGGGAAGAACCAGCCAACAACGGCGTGCCCACGCCCCGCAGCGACACCACTGCCAAGCCCCCTCCCCGCTCGTCCCCGCAGCCCCCCCAGCTCCCGCGCCCCGCAGAGGCCGTCCTCGCCTCGCCGCCTCCCCACCGCCCGACGGGACGCACGTCGAAGGGTACGTGACAATGCCTGCCAAGAGCCAGTAGTCGTGTCGGCGGTGCCAGATGTCGTAGATCTTGCCGGAGGAGATGGCAGCCCTCTCCTCGTTCTGCCACAGCGTGTGCAGCTCTGCGGACGCGGAAGCGGGACAGCCCGGTCAGGCAGCGGCGCTGCCGGGGACATCACACAGCGCAGGGCGAGCAGTGAAACCTCCCGGGCAGCCATGGGCACGGCGCAAAGCCGAGACAGCCTGCTGCGAGGCGCAGCCCCAGCCCGCCCGCAGCCGTCTTACACGGTTCGCACGTCTTGCACGGGCTCAATCTACGACGCCTGTCGCTTGCTCTTACCTGTGAAGCCACCGTCAGCAATGTTGAACATGAATCGGAAGCTCAGGTTTCTGTCATCCTTCTTTCCATCCTCCTCTTCCTCTTTGTCACCGTTTTGCTGACCCTCGCTTTCCTCCTTTTCCTCCACCTTGGCGTCCTCTGCTTGGCAAACACAAGAAATTGCGTCTGCCTAACCGGACCCTGCTTCGGCAGGAGGGTTGGACTAGATGACCCACAGAGGTCCCTTCCAACCCCTACTATTCTGTGATTCTGTGAAAGACCGACCGGCGCCATCCTTGCCCCATCAGCTGCCGGAGGAACTCCCCGCTAAAGCCACTGCTGGGAAAGCCACCAGCCCGCTCCTTGCTCCACCGCAGCCGACCATCTGCCCCTCCCAGCAGGGCCCACTGTTTGCGCAGCACGTACAGGCAGTGCCCACCGTAACGGGGTCTTGTTCCCGCTCGTGGCTCCCAAGCACCACCAGATGGCAAGGACCAGCTGCGGCGGGTGCCACGGCCGTCCTCGCCATCGTGGACCCAGGGGACACGCTCCCTCGCCTCTGCGCCAGGCACCCGCCGCGCTTTGGAGAGCCTTCACACCGCTCCTCGCCCCAAAGCCTCCCTGCGCCTCACCTGGTTTGACTTCTTTGTCCTCCCCTTTGCCCGGGCTGCTGTTCACCTCCAGCTTCTCCAAAGGCTTCTCTTTCTCTTGAACTCCCTCATCTGCAGAAGGGAACGCGACATGAGAAAAGCCTGACATGCAAAACACTCTTCAGGGAACAACTTCTTTGTCTGGACAGACTTCCCTGCTTAGCAGGAGAAAAAACAACACACGCCCTGGTGTCCAAGCACCTTCAGCTGCAGACCTTCTCCAGCACAAGCCGGTGCCACTGCTGGGTGCCACAGCCCCGCAGACGTCCCAGCCACGGCTGAGAGCGGAGCCCGTGCACAGCGATCGCGTTCACCTGGGCCCCAGGGACTCACCTTTCACCAGCGGCTCGGGAGAAGGCTCAGCTTTTTCACTCTCCTCTTGCTTCTCTTCCTTCAGTTTCTCTTTGCTGTCGCAGCTCTCTGGGTGCTCTTCGCTTTCCACCTTCTCAGCACCCACCGGCACCTTCACGTAAAGCGGCCACACCAGATCAGCCCAGCCTTGCCCCTTCCTCGGGGAGCGCCCCGAGCTGCCAGGCAGGCCACAAGAAGGCTTCCCAGAGGAGACACTGAAAGAAGCCACCCTACCTGGCTGTCAGACACCTTCCTGGACTTCTGCTCCACTTGGTCCTTCTCCTCCTGGAACCCGAGCTGTGCTTCTGGTTTGTCTGTAGCAACCGCAAAGCAAGGACACCATGGAACGGAGCCCCGGAGGGCTGCGCACACTGCCAGGGCAGGTGCACATCTGCAAGACCTGCTGGTGTCTTGGCCCAGCTCCCCTCCCACGCCCGGGCAAAGCCACCATCCCTGGAAGCCTGCAGGCACACCCACCTGCAAGGGCCACAGCTCCTGCGTGCACATGGGCTGGGCTGGCCGGGACGGGGGTGTTGGGATCTGACGACACCACCTCACTGGACTTCTTGCTCTCTGGGCCCTCGAGAATCAGATCTGGGGTGCTGTACTTCCCGTTGACATGCTCAAACTCCTGAACCTGGGGCAGATGCACACCATCAAGTGAAACGCAGCCGAGACACTTCCAGCGCGGTGCTGGAGAGCCGCCGTGCTCCGGCTGCTTCACCCGCAGGTTCGCAAAGCGGCGGGATGGCTACGCCCACCCTGCCAGGGACATCTGACGCTACAGCTCCGAGACCCAACAAGTCTCCAGCATGATTTCTCTTTTTTGCCAGCTAATCAAACACCTGCTCATCCTGCGCCCCTCCCAGGGCAAGCAGGCAGTTTGCATTACCATCCCCTACACCTTTACGACAAGAACAGACGCGCACTGAGCCAGGGAGACTCAGGAGGGGATCCCCGGCGAGCGGCACTCGGCAGCCAGTGGAACCCACGAGCCGCCAGAACACACCTGGACAGGTACAGTTCAAGTTCTACCCACCCACCTTCTTCCTTACTAGCGACATGACTCCTATCCGAGTCAGCACGTGCTGCCGCGACAGCCCCTCCCGGGGAACGCCGTCCGCAAAGGTTTCGGCACCGTCTGCTCCAGGCTCACACAAATGTCTCATGAAGAGAGAGACGTACGCCCTGCGGAAGGAGAGCCAGACCTCAGACCGGCTCGGCCCTCGGACTCGCCGCTGAGCCAAGCACCCACACCGTCTGCTTCCAGCCGCGGGCGAGGGCAGGGCCTGACCCCCGGCTGAGATTTAACCCATCTTAGAGGGAACAACAGCAGCCCTCTCAAACGGAACAGGCGCTGCCCCCCAAAAAAGAAACCACGGTGGGGGTGTGCGGGCACTGGGCTACTGCTGCCCGGCTGGCTTGGTCACAGCGCGGCCTCTGCCTCGCCCCGGGGAGCACGGCAGAGGCGGTGGCACGGCAGGACGACAGCGTGGTCAGAGATCGTCCTGAACACACGAGCTCAGTGCTCATCACAGTCAACCAGAACAGAGGACGGACCTCGCCCTGCCTGCCCGGGACCCCCTGTACCTGAACTCCTTCTCGCTCTTCCCTCGCAGGTCCCGGACCAGCCAGTGAGAGTTGAAAGCGTCCTGGGGCGGCATGCCCCAGCGCATGATGGCGTTCAGGAAAGCCTTCCGCTGGCGGGCGTTGAAGCCGAGAACCTGCACGGAGCGGAGGTGCTGCTGGGATCACAGCGCAGCCTCGGAAGCGCGTGGCCCCTCGGAGCCTGGCCGCTGTTGCAGGCGTGCTGGACCAGCACTAATGCGCCGGCAGCTCGGCAGAGAGCGGTCCCGTCCGAAGCCCGGGCAGCCTTGGCACAACTGCGTTGGTCGTGTCTGGCTGAGGCTGGCACTCACCTCGATATTCCCCCCAACTCTTGCCAGCAAAGGCGGGAGAGGCTTGTCCCGGTCACTCTTCAGCTGTCTCCGGGATTGTCTTCTGCCACCTGAAGTCAAGCAGCCTCAGTGACGAACAGGCCCGGGCAGCGAGGAAGGACGGCCGAGGGATGGCCGCAGTGCTCACGCCCCAAACCGGCGCGCTCCCTCCCGACAGGAGCAGAACCCGCGCAGAGCAGCGGCCCGGGGTGCAGAGCCCCTTCCAGCCTTCCCGCTGCCTCCCCGAGCCGGGCGCCCTCCTGCCCATACCAGGCGAGGGGGCACCACGCCTGCCTCTCCCGCAGTCCCCGCTCTTCCGCCACGAGGACCAGGGCAAGGTCCTGCAGCGGCCAGGGAAGGAAACGGGCGGCTGCCTTCCCTGCCCCGGGAATCTCCTCACCTGGCCAGCAAGTGGGGATCCCTCCCCTGGAACGGAGCCCCAGGAGCACGCCAGTCCCTCCAGCCCTGCGCCGGAGTGCCAGGGGTGCCCGCGGAGCAAAACCCCGGGGAGCATCAAACGCATTAACTCACTCTGACCTTCTGGCCTCTCCTCAAAGTCTTCGTCCTCGTCCTCGGAGCCAATGGAGTACTCCGACTGGTTGTCAGAGAGCTCGTCCTGCCACTCTGCAGACCGCAAGGGAGGCCGGGTTAGAAAAGCACCCGCACGGTGGGACCCTGCCTGGCACAGACACGCAGACAGGCGAGAGCCCGCCCGCGGCTGCGACTGGTGTCACTGCCAGGCAGCCAGAGAGGAGCACACCAGCAGCAGGAAACCACGCTCTCAGCTTTTCCAAAATCAGTATTCTCCTATACAGAAAAATCCCAATTTAAAATATTTTGCCCACTGACATGTTTTTCCTAAATTCTTCCGGCAAAAACAGTTTAGAGACCAAAAATGAAAGCAAAAAATCTTTGAAGAATTTCTGTCCTGGAAAGTTTAGGAATCAGAACCGTGCATCTACCAAAGTGCAGAGAAACGCCAAGCAGCGCCTCAGCCAGTACGTCCGCGGGGCAACTGGCCCGCAGCCTCTCGGAGCCAGCCCACCCGAGCCAGCCGAGCCGAGCGGCCGCAGCCCTACCTTGGTCCTCCTGCGAGGTGTCGTTGTAGTTGACCTGCTTGCGGATCCTCTTCCCCTTCCCCAAGTTCCTGGCCAGATCTTCCTGCTGCTGCTCGTAGTGGTGCCGCAGCAGCTTCTCCCAGTAGTCAGGGTCCACGTTCTCCTCCTGCTTGATGATCTCGCGTTCCACCTCCTCCTGCAAAGCGCGAGACAAGAGGCTCGAGGTCGGGCAGCCGCAGACCTGCCGGCATCGCCTCGCTGCCCGTCCTCTAACGGCACTCCAGGGAGGGAGGGCACCAACCCACTGCCTGAATTTGGCTCCAGGGCCTTTGCCCAAACGTGCTGACCTGGGGGGAAGGTTGTCAAAGGGCTGGGACAAGCTCCCACCCAGAAAGAGCTCCTCTGAACGCTGCCATCCATCCCGCCCTGCAGCGCCCGCACTCACACCGAGGGAGAAACCACAGGTTGCAGAGACCTCCCAGAACAGCAGCCTACTGTCAGCTTCATCAACAGATGAAGGAAATACGCCAGCCAGCTACTGGGAAAACAAACGACAGCAGCACAGGACGGAAGCAGCACCATGCCCACCCCCAGCCTGCAGGGGAAGGGCCTCCAGAAGGCTCCTACGGACGCTTTGATCGAAATGAGGTCCTGTGCCAACAGCGACAGAGCCCGGCTCGCAGCACGGGCTGCACAGCACCAGGACGTCTGGGCCTCCTCTGCCTGCGGCCGGCCCCACCAGCCCCGGGACCCCAGGTCTGGACCCGTCCATGGCAGCCGTCGATGGAGAGCAGGGAGCGGTGCTGCCCCGCACCGAAACACTCGCACGAACAGCAAAGGGAGGGGACGAAACACAGCGGGACGTACACCGAGGTGCGATCGTAAGACATGATACTGATCACATTACCACACCGTCCTCTTCTCTCACAACATACTGGGCCACTTTAAAGGAGCTGAGATACTCGTTCATGTTCTGCAGCTCCGTGTCATCAGTTGCATCCTGGTTTCGGTCCAGAAGCTTGGAGATGGCAGCGTCGTCGTAGTGGATCACACTGCTGTCATCCACGTCCTTATTGTCACCTGGAGGCCAAAACGAAGGGAATGGCAGCAGGACTCACCGTGCCAGAGGCAGCCCGCTGCCAGAGCCCGGCGAGCTCAGGGTGGGTGCAGGGCCAGGGAGAGGGGACGGGTTGCCCCAGCAAAGGGGGCCACACACCTGGTGGGGGGCCACCGTGCTTTTTTTTCACGCCGGGAGTCGCCGCACCCCCTTTGGTTGACAGCGTGTCAGAGAAAGGGGTGACAGCATCCGGCATGGCGATCCGCTGTCCCTGAGACACCATGCCTGTGGGCGGAGGAGGAGGAGAAGGAGCCGCTCAGGCAGGGCCCCGCCTCGCGCAGAGAACCCCCAGCGCCTGCCCACCTCACCTTCCACATCGTCCTTGAAGAGCTCTTCTGTCCCAAACTTGAGGATGTCGTCCAGCTCTTGCTTGGTCATGGAGCCTGACTTGGAGCCGAGCCCCGGGCGGACTACCAGGTGGGTGAGCATCATCTTCCTCTTGGCCACCTGGGTGATGCGCTCCTCCACGGAGGCTCTGGTCACAAAGCGGTAGATCATCACCTTCTTGTTCTGCCCGATGCGGTGAGCTCTGCTGAACGCCTGCGGGCAGAGAACGACGCTGCCGAGGGGGCACCGTGCCACGCCGGCCAAGGGCTCCGGGCTTCTCACCCCTCCGGGGTGCACACAGGCAGCGCACGGGCAAGGCTGAATTCAGCATTCAAGGCTGCTACGGGGCAGCGGAGCGCGAGGGGCTCCTCAGAGCCAACCTGAATGTCCTGGCCCCCTCCGCTGACCGCAGGCAAGCCAGCTTCCCCATGCAGGCCCCGAACCGACGCGTGCGAAGGCAGGCAGCGAGGACACGTTCCCCTAGGAACCCTCCGTCCGCAGACCCACCAGGCCCGCACTGCTCCTTCACCGCCCGGCACCAGCGCATCCCCTTGCCCAGGACCCAGGGAAAGGAAACACTGCCACAAACAGATCGCAGCCGCGGACGCAGCTTTGGAGACGGCCTTCTCCCGGCCGGGGAGCACGGGAGGAATACGCATTTTTCTTCTCTTTTCCACTGTTTTCAGAGGCATTGGCTGCTCGCCTGCTCCAGCTGCCACTTCCCCTTGGCAGTCAGTTCTTAGCTAAGGTCCCCCCCAAGGCTTTTGGAAACACAAGTGGAAGCTCCCCAAAAGAGGAGGGGACACCTGGTTGCGAACAAGCAGCAGGAGGAAGCAAGAAGCCCGAGGAAGAGAGCTGGTTTTACGTGCCAGGTCTCTCCCACATGGCAGACAGGCCAGGGTGAGGCTGGTGGATGCAGGAAGGGAGCTGCTGAGCAGAAACGCACCCCACGAACACAGCAGAAAGCGTCGGCAGCTCTCAAGAGAAGAGACCGACTCGCCTGTGCAGGGTGTGCAAAAGGGGCAGAGCCACAGAGGTACTTACTACATGGGAAGGAAAAGGAAAAGTCAGAAACCTGGATGTCATTGTGGGGATTCCAGTCAGAATCATAAATAATGACTGTGTCGGCTGTAGCAAGGTTTATGCCCAGACCGCCGGCGCGGGTAGAGAGGAGAAAGCAGAACTGCTGAGCACCAGGAGCTGAGAAAGACAAACCCACAGGTGGCAAACGGTGAGACAGAAAGGAGCGCTGCTGACGCAGAAAGGTGCAGTGCCGCGCTTTAGCGATAAAACAGCGGGAACCACCGCTCTAAGCCAACAAGCAACTGGCAGGGAAGGCAAGGAGTGAAAACACATGGTTCCCTGGGAGTCAGTCACTGGAGAAAACGCGGCTCCAGAGCCAAAGGGGAAGCTCTGCCATCTACCAAAGCCTTGAAGGGAAACGCAGGAGTCCCTCAAGCTAAGCAGCCTGCCGTTGGCACGCTGGGGTTCATTGTGGGACACAACTCCAGGGCTTAACGACACGGCACGAGCAGCCCGCGTGGGCCTCGGGGAGCTGGATCTGCCAGCACGGCACAACCGATGCGCAGGCACGCCCGTGCCGCCTGTCCTGCGGGCGAGCGGGAGCTCCCGGCACAGCGCGCCGACCCCGCTGCCGGCTGCGAACCCCCGTGCACCCTCTCCTCGGCAAGGCAGGAACGCAAGTACCGTTAAACCTGTCTATGGCCTCCTGGCGCAGCCCGCCGGTGATGCCCCCGTCTATCCGCTCGTACTTGTAGCCTTCGTACTCCAGGAAATCCTCCAGCAAGTCCAGCATCTTCGTCATCTGCGAGGCAAGGCGACCCTGGCACCAGCAGCTCCGCGCAGCCCGGCTCCCTGCACCCCCTGTGACCCCCAGGGACCTGCCCTGCCCCGGCTGGGCCCCTGCCCGCAGCCCAGAGGCCGAGGTGGCGGTGGGACCAGCAACAGCAGCGCACAGCCAACGGGCCAGCGCCAGAGGAGCCACACTCGCCTCTCGCCTGCTACAGGCGGCTTTGCCGGCACGAGGGAATCGTGTCTGGACGGCCCTCTCCAAAGGGGAGCACTATTACTCCTATCTCCTCTTTATCCATAGATAAAAGAGGTTTTACACAGGCACGCTCCCTTGGGAGAGAGCTGGGATGCCGTCCATCCATCGTGACTGCATCAGCTGCCACGCTGCCTGGGGGACAAGCTGCCACCAGCTCTTCCACCTATCTCTATCTGTTCCTAGCACAAAATTCTCATACAGAACAAAAAAAAATCCTTTAAAAATGTATTTATTATTAATCCTTCCCCATGCTCACCTGGGAGAAGATCAGAACTCTGTGACCCCCATCCCGTAACTTCTTCAGCATCTTTTGGAGCAGCATCAGTTTCCCAGAAGATTTGACCAAAGAATTCCCATCATAAGATCCATTGGGCAGAACCGGCGCCTCCTGTGAAGGAATCCTCGTTAGCCTCTTCGAAGACAACACTCATTCATGGACAAATTCACATGCATTCCAAAGACAAAAGCCTCATATGAAACCACTCGCACAAAAGCCCACACGTCGACCAAAGCAAGCTCATGGAGACAGCCCCCCCCGACGGCTTACACACAACATTCCGAGACACGTCTCCACGGTGCAAACCCGGCTGACGTACCACCGCCGCCACGGGGAAGAGGTACGGGTGATTACAGCACTTCTTCAGGTCCATCATGATGTTGAGCAGCGAGACCTGGTTCCCACCACCTTTTGAATTCAGGGCTTCGAAATTCCTCGTCAGTATGAATTTGTAGTACTTCCTGCGGGAACAGGGACGGGACAGACACCCTTGGTAATCCGCCCAGATGTGGGACTGGCATCAGCAGGATGGCACCAAACCCCACCTGCTTCACTTCAAAAGGGACATTTGGACATTTCTAAAAGCAACTGTTCAGCCCCTCAGCCCCGGGACGGGTTTATACCATTGCTCTGTGGACACCACAGCCCTGCTAAGTGGGAAGACTCGGGGGCACAGCAGCCAGGAGCGCTCCCCAGCGCCGGGTGCCAAGCGAGCCTTGCCCCGTCGTGCTGGTAAGACGCGACGTCCCCTTCCCTGCAAGTCCCCAACCTCTGCAGAAGATGCCACTGAAGCTGAGCAAGTCAGCCCGAAACAAAGGGAGCTGAGCAAGCATCCCCTGCGGCAGTGATGCTCCAGGCTGACACTGGGCGAGCTGGCAGCACAGGCTGGTGCTCCAGTGCCAAAAACAGGAGAAGAGGGGGGTTCAGCCTCAGCGTTTTCTGTGGGCCCCCCAGAATGAGCAGAGCCACCCCAACAGGCTGCCAGCACCAAACGCGCCCTGCCGAGCAGCCAGCACTGCCCCGAGCCCTGCTCACCCAGCCTGGAAGCACTCCCGGCGGGACAGAACGCCCCCCAGCTCTTCCCGCGGCAGGGCTGAGGACGGGGGTCTCTGAGCTGCCGAACCCCCCTGACGCCCCGCCGTGCTGCAGACGAGGAGGGCTGAGGGAAGCCGGCCACCCCGGGGAGCTGTGTTGGAGTTACTCACTTCTGCATCTGGCTCAGCTCCACTCTCACAATCAGCTCCGTCTTGGCGGGCATGTTCTTGAAGACGTCCGCCTTGAGCCGCCGCAGCATGTGGGGACCCAGCAGATCGTGGAGCTTTTTGATCTGGTCCTCCTTGGAGATGTCTGCAAACTCCTCCAGGAACCCCTCCAGGTTACTGTGAAAGCAGCCAGAACCACACAGTGCTGAGCGATAACGGGACACGCAAGAGCAAAGGTTTCTCTTTGTTTATGACTTAAAAACAAGGGCAGAGCTCTCCTGGTACACGGTGACGCTCCCGCGCCTGCACGCGAGCAGAGCAAAAGCCGGCCCAAGGAGCCGCAGCGGCGGCCGAGAGGACACTCGCGCTGCCAGGAGGTCTGAGCGAGCACCCAAAGCACCTCTGCCTCCTCAGGGAGAGGGAAGCGCAGGCACCACAGGTCCGTCCCGCACCCACAGATCTCCTGACGGACAGCGAGGCATCAGCTGCCCGCAGGAGCCCCACAGCCGCGGTCCGCGGCAGGACTCTGGGCTTGCACGGGGCACGCGCAGCTGTCGGAGCCGCCCCGCGGCACCGCGCTCTGCCATCCGCCCGCGGGCACAGACCAGCGGGACCCGCGCAGCCGCAACGGGATCCAGGCACCCACGCGGACAGGAGCCCGGAAACGGGAAAACCTCTGCGGAGCCGCCTCAGCGGCCGGCAAGAGGCCGGGCCCCGGCTGCTCTCCTTCTGGGGGGAACCAGTGCAACTTACTTAAACCTCTCGGGAGTCAGGAAATTGAGCAGGTGGAAGAGCTCTTCCAAGTTGTTCTGGAGCGGAGTCCCAGTGAGCAGCAGCTTGTAATCGATCTTGTAGCTATTTAATACTCTGAAGAACTGGGAAAAGAAACGAGGTCAGGTGAAAAGAGCTCCGAGGAGCCGGTCCGTCACCCGGGGACTCTGCAGGCTGCACACGCGGAGACTCAGCAGCGACCTCCCGCAGACCGCAGCTTGCGTGTCCGGCCCCGAGCCATCCCCATCGAGCACCGGCAACAATCCCGAATGTCCTTGGGTCACACTGCCTGCCTCCTCCTGCGCTGACTGCGCGAAGGTCCCGGGCCAGAGACTGCATTTAGCCCCAGGAAAAGGGGAGAGGAAGCAGAGGGACTGATCCCATTCCACGACAGCTCATCACAGGACGGCCAGGCTGCCAGGCAGGCAGCCAGGCTGACACCTCTTCCACTACTGAAGGATTTTTAATGCCAGAGGATGTTAAAGAGAGCAAATCCACCAAAACTCAGGTCTCAGGCAGAGCCTGTGTGAAGTGACGGCATCTTTCTACTCCCAGAGAGCAGACCACCAGTGCTGGGGTGTCGTATCTTTGTGGCACCCGCTGCACCACAAAAATCACTCACAAACGTCTGCTACCTACTTTGGACTGGTTGTTCTTCAGCCGGTGGGCTTCATCCACCACCAGACAGGCCCACTCTATGGAGCCCAGCACCGCCTGGTCAATAGTGATCAGCTCATAGGAGGTGAGCAGGACATGGAACTTGATCTGGGCTTCCTTCTGGAGGAGCAGAGGGAGAGAAAGCCAGGGTAAGAGAGCAGGGAATGGGATGGCCTCGACCTTCGCTGCTGCTGCGCATGACCCAAGGAGAAAAGCAGGGACTGCCGGCACTGCACTGCTCAGCACCAGCAGCAGGGCCGAGGCACGAGTTGTGCCAGCAGGAAATCTATACCCGTCTGAATGCCAGAACCAAGCTGGGGACTACAGACACAGAACAGGGTCTGGCAGAAACCTTCACAGCTCATCACAAACCTCCTGCATTCATAAACAGTGCCCGCTTCCCTCTTTGGAAAACAGCTGATCAGGGACCTAACCAACCTCCCTCTCCAGGCCAAATTCTCCTCTCTCCCTCTCATACTGGTGGTCAAGGTACTGGGCAGGACACAGACTTAGCTCCCACCTTCATCCGGAAGACCTTCTTTCCACTCCGGATGGCGTTGTCTTCGAAAGAAAACTCATTTTCCCGGATGACCGACCGGCTTTCTTTGTCCCCCGTGTAGGTCACGACGTAGAAGTCAGGTGCCCACATCTCAAACTCACGCTCCCAGTTGATGATGGTGGAGAGAGGGGCGCTGACCAGATACGGCCCTTTCGAGTGGCCCTGCTCGGGGAGACAAAGTCCAAGCTGTCCAGCCCGTACCGAGCAGCTCTCCGCTGCCTCGGGGACTGCTGCACGCTCCACTCACCTCCTTGTACAGGGAATACAAGAACACAATGGTCTGCACAGTCTTCCCCAGCCCCATCTCGTCGGCCAGGATGGTGTCTGTCCCTTGGGCCCAGGAAAACCTCAGCCAGTTTAGCCCTTCCAGCTGGTAAGGATGGAGCGTGCCTCCCGTGGCGTCGATGTACCACGGCTGCTTGTCAAACTTCACTGTAGGCTGAGCAGAGAGACAGGCCGCCAGGCAGTGAGAGCCCACTCCCTGTCCTTCCTCTGCAGCCAAGCACCCCCTCTTTAGCCTTGTGACACAGAACAGCCCCAGAAGAGACGCAGACAGCGTCCTCAGCACAGCCCAGCCCCGAGGCTCCGCACGGCAAAGCCACCCCAGGGCTCTGAATCAAGAAAGCCAGGAAGGAACTAGAGGAGAAAAAGGTAACAGGACGGGGGGGCGGGCAGACCTCTCTCCCTGGGCTCACACCCGCTGCACTACCCCCACCACTCCGACTCACATCCACCAGCGGCGTTTCTGGAGGCTTTTCCAGCTTCTCCTCTTTCAGCTTCTTCCCTTTCTTGTTCAGCTTCTTCAGAGGGCGCGTGTCCTCCCCCAGCATCAGCTCCCTGCAACAGCCAGGGAACATCAGGGAAAGGCAGGCGGGCATTCCTCTCCCAGTCTCCAAGTCGAGGGACAGAACCACCTCTCGAACGCCACTGCCTTCTCCCCACAGGAGCTTTGCCGGCCCAGTCAGCATGTGCACTCGTGGAGTGCGAGCCTTCCCCTCCCAACAGTCCACGCAACACCACCCAAACCAAAGAAAAGCAATCTCCTCAGAACATTGTGGTTTCACCCCAAAACAGTCGGGCAGCAGCGCCACGGAGCCACCCTGAAGTGCAGCGAGACCGTGAGCATTACGGCAGCACGAACGCAGGGAGCACAGGCTGGAAAACAACAGGTAGGCAGGATTTGCCAGCAGCCCCGAGATGGCATTTCAGGAGGCTCAGCCTTCCCAAAGTGCCTGCCCACTGCTCTCTGTGGAGCGGTCCCTGCGAGCGGTGCCAGCGTGCTCAAACAGGGGGGACACCGACGAGTCCCCAGCCATCCCAAACGCCTGCGCAGCTGCCCCGGCTCGGCCCGGCTTCCCCAGGCTGCACAGCCCGGCTGCGTCCCACCGCCGGCTGCCTCGTACCTGTGGTTCCAGTAGAGGAGTTTGAGGTTCTCGTAGTAGGGGATGTCGATCTCGTCGATCTCCCAGGTGCACTGGTCATACGGCAGGTCTTTCCACTTGATCAGGTAATGGACGTCTCCCTTTTTATCAAAGCTGTAACGCAGGGCACAAACGCCCCGTCAGCAAAATGACACCCCAGCCCCGGGAAGCAGCGAGCCACAACCTGCTTCCACAGACGGGACGCTTCATCCTCTGCGTCTGCCCACAGACCATGACACCCGAGCAGAGGCAGAAAAACTTAAAGAGAGTATCGACACTTTCTGGCAGAAATGCCTATTAACCTGCTGCATGTGTTAAATCATTTGGCTTTAACGGCTGCTCTTCCATTCCACTGAACAACCTCGTATCCCTGTTTTACCAGGACTGGACTGAATACCAGAGCTCGCTTTCCTTCTCCTGCAGCATTCACTGCTCTGTGAAGTTTGCTCACACTGAAAAATGAATAAACACACTACTGAGTCTGATTATACGCCTACAGGGAAAAAAACTCTTGCCTTATTAGCAAACAATGTAAAGCTCGGATGAAGATTAAGCCGGGCAGCTTTATTTATTTCCTGCCAAGCAGCCTTCACGCAAAGTTGCCACTTGAAACGTAGAAATTCAACAAAAAGGTTTCTCTAGCTGCCCGATGTAAAAACACCATCTGCACAGCCCACTCCACAGGCAGGAAACTTCTTCCACAGGAAAGAAATGCAAACGTCAGGGCTTCGTACGAGAGTCAGGCACCTGCTCGAACTTCTCTCCCGGGCACCGTTCCTACGAGCGTCGGGCGAGGCAAGCGGGAATAACGCGCGACACGCAAACGCCTGCCGGCACCTCGCCTTTGACGGCACTGCAGCGGGGCCACGTGGCTTCCCGCAGGAGCAAACGACCCACACGAAAACGGGCTGCTGCTCCAAGGGGTTTAGGTGAGTGGCCATCGATGGAAGCAAGACCCATCACTGCCTGCAGCAGCAATTTACGGAACGATGAGGCTGCAACAGCCACCCAAGCGACACGTCTAGGAAGAGCGGAACGACTCTGCGCATCCATCTTTGGGAACAGCTACCATCTCCATTTTTAATGTGCAACAGCAGAAATTAAAATAAGACATCGATCCACGTCTGGCCTCGGCTTCACCTCAGGAGCAAGCCTCCAAGGCAAGAGAGACCTCAAAACACAAGCCCCAGCAGCTGAAATTCCACAAGCCTGAGATTCTGGCTTTGCAGAAGGATGGCACGAACTTCCCGGCCCTGGGGAGGGGCACGCAGCCGAGCACAGCGACCTCGCAGCAGGCAGTCCTGGCAGCCCAGCTAACCGTGTAACCATCAGCGTGAGAGCTGCGCACGCAGCGAAAACCCGCAGAGAGGACGGACCCGCTGCTCAGAGCTTCATCTGCAGAGCTCGCCGGGGTCCCAGGGAGCGTGGCAAGGCTCAGCCCTGCCATTTGCCCCCCTGGCTTGCAGCGGCACCGCTGGGCGCCGGCACCAGCAGGGGCTCAGGCACCCTGGCAGGCGCTGTGCCGCAGCCCGTTCGCGCGGCCGCCGCACGTGGCTCCTCACCTGTGGTTGAGGATGCGGTGGATCATCATCCACTCGGGCTTGATGCCGTAGCGGTAGAACCGCTCCTCCATCTTGGCGTACTGCGGGTCTTTGTTCTTCCGCTTCTCCCGCTGGCTGTCCTCATCCCCAGAGCCGTAGTCGAAGGCCGGCGGCTCGTCCATGTCGTTCTTCCGCTGGTAGTTGCGGTACATCACGGTGTGGTAGAGCTCCAGCTGCAGCAGGAGGGGGCTGCGGTCAGGCCGCGGGCGGTGGGCTGCGGGCGGGCAGGGGCACGCCGACGGCGCGCTGGCTCACCTGCAGCTCCTTGACCCAGGAGCAGTGCCAGTAGGAGAGGCCTGCCCACTTCACGAAGAACTCGCGCTCCGGGATCCCCTCCAGCACCTTCGGCGGGGGCAGAGGCAGCTCCGCATCCGGGGCGGGCAGCACGGGCGGGAGCGGGGCAGGCGGCGGCTCCTTCCAGGCCCAGTGCAGGATGCGCTGGACTTTGCCCTTCAAGGGAGGGCACTGGGGATAGAAAAGCAAACAGGCAAAAGCGCGGAGTTCAAGGTGAGCCCCTGTGAGGGGCCGCGGTCGGAGGCAGCGGGCAGGATGCCGGCCCCGCGGCAGAGGCGGCGAGGGCAGCGGCAGCCAGGAGACCGCTCCCGGGCCGACGCGGGAGCAGGGACCGAGGAATGCTGGCAACACTCACTGTACAGCGAGGGCAGAGCCATTCCCCATTTGGTATTTCTGGCAGCGGCGGGTTGAGGCAGTGGAGGTGGTAGGAGGACGGGCAGGTGTCACAGCACAGCAGCTCCCCTCCGTCCTTACAGACCCGGCAGAACTCCATGTGGTCATCCTCCTCCTCCTCGCCGCCTTCCTCATCCTCGTCCTCCTCCTCCTTCGGCTCCCACTGGATGCCCTCCTTCTCCTGGGGAAGCACGGCCAGCGTAACGCCGAGGGTTTCCGCCACCCGCCCGCCCGCTCGCACCCACGGGGCCCCAACCCCACTCACACAGTGGGGGCAGCTCCACTTGCCCTCGGGGGCCTTCTCCAGCTCGGGGTCCAGGCAGACGAGGTGGTAGGCACGAGGACACGTGTCGCACAGGATGATCTCCCCTCCCTGCTGGCACACCTCGCAGTAGTCCTGGTGGTCCGTCTCATACCCGTCCCCTTCTTCCACTGCAAGCAAAGGACAGGCGCAGTCAGAGGGACGGCGGAGCTGCCTGCTCTCCCGGGAGGGAACGGGACACTTGCTCCTCTACGATACAGTTAAGGAAACCAGGAAAGCGTTTCGCCTCGGACCCCTCCTGTGACGTCCCCCTTCCTCTCTGTCCCTCAGCACCACCGTTCATCTTTGCACACAGCATCATCTCACCTCTGTCTCTCTTTCTCTCTCCACACTGTATCATCCTTTGGTTCCTTCAGGCTCTCAATGGAGAATGCCAGAACCTGGAGAGGTTGCAAGGGAGGCCAGTCAGAGAAACCTCCCCGGGTACCAGCGCCACCAACTGCAAACGCACCATGCAAGGGTGATTCGGCCGGGCAGGAGGAGGACGACTCCTCTCCTGGGACTACTCTGCTCTTCCTGGGTGCTCACTGGCGCAGGGGCAGGAGCTCTCTCAGCTCAGCATGGACGGGAAGAGGAACGGAGGGACAAGGCCTTGCAAGCACCGACACGGCTCATCTCCACTCCCAGCTCTGCCACAAGCTCCCGGCACAGACCTCCGACCCTCCGCTCCTCCAGCACGTGGCAGGAGCTCCCTGGCTCCGGCACAAGGACCCTCGTACCGCAACAAGCCGGGAGGCAAAGCGGTCCCCTTCACACGCGAGATGCAGAGCCAGCGGCCAGCCCTGCCTCGCCGACCGACGGGGAGGCTGGCCAGCACCACCGCCCTCAGCGTCCCCAGCCCAGAAGCCGCCCTTCCATTTCTCAGAAGCAAAAACCCGCTGGCAAAGCTAAGAAGCCAAAGGATGCGCCTGGATCTGAAGCATCTCATCCCGAACAAGGACGCCAGGTGGAAAAGCAACGCGTGACCCGCAGCGGCACAGGAGGCAGAGCCGGCCTGGGACCCGGGCAGGGCGGCACTGGGCCCCAGCAGTCCCCGCCAGCGCTCGGAGCCAGAGCAGGGCTTGGGGCAGCTCGGCACGGGGACGGACAGAATGGCACAGAATCCACCCGCAGCCCTCTGTGAGGGAAGGGACGAAGGAATACGCACACAAACGTGGTCATGCAGCCACCAAGGGACCCCAACAGATGCTTTCCACCGCTGTGCACGTGCCTCCCTTCTCCCTCTTCCTACACCGCTACCACAGATCTACCGCCTGCCCGCTGATCGCACATCTCACGCAGACAAAACGTCCCTTGTCCTCACGCCTTCTCGCCCGCAGCCTGCCCTACTCTGCTGGGAGCTCGCCACGCACCACGTCTCTCCAAGGGCCACTCCTCAGAAGATCACTTCCCTGGCAGCCCCACAAATTCTGGAACTTTGCTGCTAGAGGACAAATCCTGACCTGGGATTTGCTCGTCCTGGCATTTCCCTGCCCCCCCAGGAGGCTGCCAGCAGGCAGCGAGGCAGGGCCGGCGGGCTTTGCGAGCCGCAGCCCCGCAGCAGGGCAGAGCACCCGTACCACGACCCTGCCAAAGCAGCTCCGAGCAGTGACACAGAGCTGGCCCGAGGGGACATGAGCCCCTGGCAGCGTGGATGGCTGGAGAGAGGCCGGAGGTAAAGCTGGCTGCGGCTCACGGAAAAGCCCTGCCGCCGGGCTGCTCCACCGGCACCGTGGGGCTGAGCCAGCGCCCGCAGCGGGATCCACTCGCTGCCTTCCCGCAGGCACGAGCCCACCAGCAGCAGGGGCTGGACACCGAGAGAGCCCCTCGCCCTCCACAGACACAGCCAAGCACACCCTCTGCCACCGAGCCAGCACCAGACACCGCCCAGAGCTGCCGAGGCCAGGAAAGCACCATCTGCAGAGGGAAATCCAAACAGGACAGGAACAGAGTACAAAGGATGGCCTACTCCTCTTTTTCTTTCTCCTCCTCTTCCCTCTCTTCCCCAGGCCGGCCGAGCACTCGGAGCGCACGGAGGAGCTGTTGATGCTGGCGCTGTCGAAGTCGGATTCCTCGCGTTCCTCCTCTTCACTCTGCAGAGGGCAAAAGCCAAGCACACGCAGTCCGAGCGCTGGCATCCCAGCGGTCACTCCCAGAGAACGCCGCTCCGCAGCGGAACAAACCCCCCCGAGACCCCGGCAGACCCGCGTGGGATCATCGACCGGCGGCTGGGCTCCTCGGGCACCCTCCTTCCCTCAGGGATCGACCAGGGCAGCAGGGACGGCGGCAGGGCGAGCGCGCTCCTGGCACCGACCGACGGGCCCCGGGAGCGTGTTGCCAGGCGCTGGGAAGCCGGGAGCTCTGCTCTCCGGTCGCTGCCGCGGCCAGACAGCCCACCAGCACCGCTCCGGGCTGCCGCCGCCGCCTGAAGGCGACCACCTCGCGCCGCTCAGCGCAGCAGCAGCTCGGCCGGGTCACAGCGCCGTCAAAGAGCCATCGCTGAGCAAATCTCCGAGCACGTTTGAAACACGTAAATCAACATGGCAGGTCCCTGACGAGGCGGGCTCCGGGCTTCCCCGGCAGCCTGCCGTCACCATGAGCAGAGAGCACGGTGCGGCTGGCCAGGCACAGCGGAAAGGGCCGGCGTCCCGCAGGCATCAGCCAGCCGCAACACCCCGCTGCTGCGACAACGCTGTCGTGGGTGCAGAGACCCAAAACAGGGAGTGCGGGGGGACAACCCCCTGCTCCCAGCCCTGGGCAGTCAGGGGCCCCCCCTCCTCCACTGCTCCCTGTCTCCCTCGGCCCCGTTTCAGCTTGTGACAGCCTGCTTGTGTGCGTGCACACAGGCACTCACGCTCCACCTCCTTCAACGGGGAAGGAGCTAAACAGGCCCGGCATTCACCGGCGTCAAAACATAACATCTGAATTCTTATTCTGGAGACTTCTGCATGCAAATCCCCAATTTGCATGCTGTTAATCTGGTGCTTAGCGCTCCAGCTGCAGGAGCAAGCCCAGGCTCTTTCAGATGCACAAGTCCACAGTTCTAGAGTGCACCTGGAGACGGGATGAACCTCCTGTGACGTGCGACTGAAAAAACGCAGCAGCGAGCGGCTGCCTCAGACTGCTCCTTTCGCTTCAACCTCTGATGCACGAAGTTATTTACAACTTGTGTGAACTAGAGCTAAAGAGTCAGGGACCTCTGGTAAGGGTGAACTAGTGGGATTTTGATCGGTATTACCAAGACCTAGAAGAGTTCCACCCCTATTCAACAGCTATTTAAGAGATTTATTCTTTAAAATGCACCTGATATTCGTGTCCTGACAAGAGCTGAGCACACAAGCTGCAGCAGAGCCCCACTGCTGTGCTCTTACTGGGAAGCTCTGGTGCCCGTGGGCTGTGCTGTGGGATCGTGGATGGCAGGAGGCTGGCTATACCAACACAATTAAAGCATTTGATAATTCTCTTTGGCGTGCAGTTCAGCTGGAGTGCAATCCCTGAGGAATTCCTTTGCAAATGAAATCTGAAATGATGGCATTACCAACCTCACCAATTAAAGTAAACGCGATGATATGATTTCAGTAGAAACCATGCCCAGGCACCTCTCCACAAACCTGAGCCTGGACACAGCTCGGCATCCAAAGGAGGAGCGAGCGTGCTGACCGGAGATGGGCGTCTCACAGCGGGGCACGAAGGAGGCTGTGACGCCGCTCACGAGGGAGGCTTCCAGGGCAGGGCTCGTCCTGGCATTTCCCTGCCGACCCCCCGCACCCAAGGCCCCGTGCAGAAAAAGGGGGTGCACACTTACGGAGGAGCCCTTTTTCCTTTTGCTGGGGATTCCTCCAAACCGGAATTTCAGGCCTGCCATCTTTTTCCCCTTCCCCTTTTTCTTCCCATCTTTGGAGCCCTTGATTTTCTTCCGCACGCCTGGACCTGGAGAAACAGAAGACTTGTTTGGTACTCTACAAACAACTGTCCCCCAAATCACCCCCCACCCTAACCCCGGGATTTACAGGAGAGATGAGAAAGCATTGGGGACCCCGGGGAGCTGGGCAGCCACCAGCACCATCCATGGAGCACGTCCTTTGGGGCAAAAGGCTGCAAGCTCAGACTCAGCGCTTGTGAAGAATCGGGGAGGAAAGCATCTGCCCCAGGATCCAGGAGAGGGACCACAGGGCTGCGAACACCGCGTAGGGGCTTAGGGGTGTGCAAGGCGGGGAGAAAAGAGCCGGCGACGGAGAGGCAGGAAAGCTGCGCCCACCGCGCGGGAAGGCTGCTGCAAGCTGCGCTCTCGGCCAGCCGCCAGCTCTGAGCCGCTGGATCCAACCCTGTCGAGGCATCGGGCACTGACAACTGCACAGGAGGAACAGCAGCCTTCCCAAGAAGGAACACGGCGCAAAGGGAGATCCCTCCCTTTCCCACTGCTGCTCAGCTTCTGCAGCGATTCACACGGCCCCTTCCACGCGTGGTGAAAGCGGCACCAATCTGCTGTCAGAAATCGGAAAAGGTTTACAGCAGGAGACCCCTTTCAATACAGATCAGACTCTTTCCAGAGGAGCTACTGCAGATTTATAAGGGTGGCTCAGTCCTTGTAAGCGGGCTTCGAAGACCGTCACCTTCCACCCAACTGCCAGTAGAATAAATCCTTTATTCTGAAAAAGAGCTGTGGCCTTGCAGCCAGCACCTCTCCATCACTGAACTGCTTGCCATCTCAGAGACAACGCACCCTGTTCAACTGCCAAACGGTGCACGTTCACCTGGCCAGACCACGCCTGCTTTGCCAACACACCTCCACCCTACCCTTGCCAACCTACGAATCCTCTTCAGCTTGGACATGGGACTCTGAGGATACTGCTGGTTTCTGGAGGGCTCTACAACCCTGCAGAAACCCCCAGGAGAGAAGCTGGCATAGAAATACAGGTCCCAATCACTTATTTAAGATACAAGAATGAAGCTGAGCATTCATTTGCTCAAAAACTGCCAAAAGTCCAGAAGATCCAGAGGCTGCCAGGGTGATCTGCCATGGTTCACAAAACACAACCCCCTCTGGGACTTCTGCAAGGGACACGGGAGCTGCAGACACACCCCTGGCACTGCCTTCGCCTTCCCGCTGTGCTGAAGCATGTCTCCTGCCTGGAGACGTTTTCCCACCTTCATCAGCCTGAAGATGCGGCTGGCTGGCTCTGCAGGCCCGGCAGACGTGAGAGCAGCCCCCCACTCAGCCCAGCGCGGCTGGCACCTACCCTTGCCCTCCTTGGTCTTCGCCTTCCTGATGACGGTGGGCAAGGCGGACTGCTGGGGGCTGGCGGCCAGCGGCGGGGCGACGGTGACAGTCTCCACAGCTGCTGCCACGGCCGCTGCTGCCGCCGCTGCCGAGCTGCCCTTGAACGGGTTGTTGGCACTGAACTCTCGCCACTTGGCACCGAGCACGGTCATCATCTTGGACATGGGGATCTTGGGGTTCTTCTTGGCAATCAGAGGCCTGCAGGGCAGGGGAGAGGGAAAACCACATGTTAACAGGAACGCTTCACTGTGCGTCTGCTCCTGCTCGCCGTGTGCTGGTACTTCAGCCCAAGGAACGCACCAGTGCATGCCTCCCAGCAGCAGGCTGCCGTGGCCCACTGGCAGCAGCTTCACTGGAAAGGCAGCAGAAACCAGAGCTTTCTTAAACAAGTAGATATACATAAAGGAGCACACTTCAACTTCCTCAGAGACCATCTTTCCCTGAAATACCTGTTGTGTTTTGAATGCCTCCCAGTAGAACCAAAATTTCATTATTGTTACTCAATCTTTCTCATGAAACATTTCAAATAAGCACACACTAAAAATGGGGCTGAGGAGAGAGAAGCACTTCAGCCGTTTTTCAGCCAATGCTGCAATTAAGACGGAGTCCTGAGGACTGAGTCAGGGAGGGAGAAGCAACCAGGATCTCGCGATGCAGAATTTACTTCACAACTTCACCCATTTGACTGAGCAACACCCAAACCTCAACCACCACCCGAGGCTCCGTGCAGACCTACAGTTTCCTACCTGAGAAACTGGCTGAAAGCCTTGTAATTAGTCAGAGTATGATAATCTTCTTCTGAGAACATGTAATCTACATCATCGAGGCCCCATTCTTCCATCAGCTGCGCTGAGCTCTTGGGCTCCTGCAGATTGACAGAGAGACATCATTAATGTAAACAACCATGGCTCTGCAGATGAGCAGCACACCCTGAGGTCCCATGCTCTAGCACCCACTGAGGGTAAAGGAATCTTTGGTACCTTTAGACCTCCATCCTCATTGTCATCCTCCTCTTCATCCTTCTTTTTCCGTTTTGGCTTTTTCTCCTTCTTGTCCTTCAATTTTTTCTTCTTCTTTTTGTTGGGGGAATAATCACTCCCTTCACTCTCAGATTTCTCCTCAATCTCCTCTTCGTTGTCCGACATTTCATCATTGCTTCCCTAAAACAAAAAGTGACAGTGGAGAAAGAGCAGGGCCTGTCCCCCCTCCGCTCTCCTCCAACAAACCCTCCCAGCCAGCACGAAGCAACCGCTGTCACCAGCCAGAGTCAACCCTCCCTCGAACAACCCTGCCATTTCACTGCGGGGCTGGGGCAAAGCACCACAAAAATCAGATTTGGGAACAGCTAGAAGAACCTGGCCACAGGAAAGACAGACAGAAAGACACCCTTGGTTTATCTGGAACCCTTGGTTTCCTCAGAGCAATTCAGAGATCCCCAGCCAACCTTCTGCCCCAAGTCCCCAACTGTAAGAGCAGCCATTCCCTCTCCCCATGCCAGGAGCACTACAAACAGACCTGCTCACGCAAGGCGGCCCGCGCCCTGTGGAAGCACCGGAAAAAACAGAAGGTCATGCAATACAGATACAACTGTGTTTTGGAAAAGCTTGTCTAGGCCAAAGTGTACGGAATGGAACCTTCATGCTTTTGCCTCAGGACTTTTTCACCAAGGGGGGCAAGAGAAGCAATGCCGCGCCGCAGCTGTGCAGCTGGACGCCTGCTCTGCCTCCACACCGCAACGCGCTCCTCCGCGCGGGCCCAGACGCCGCAATACCACAGCGTTCAGGTACCGTTCCGGTGAGCGGCAGCACAAACAGAAAACCAGGAGACAGCAAGTGAACCCGCACATTAAAAACAGCTGCGTAGTAAACCAAAGAGCAGCTGCTCAGAGAGGCAGCTACCTGCTCTGCTAAAAGAGCCTAAATTTTCAGACAGGCAACATTTAGGCAACTTTTTTAATTGCTATAATGCAGGTAACATATGATGTTCCATGTTGTGTTTGCTTATGGCTTTATACAAATAAAGTCACTTTCCTCTACCACAGTGTGAATGGCTAAGAAACCAAAGGAAAGGAAAAGAAGATCTCTTTAGTCATGTGTAACCTTTTAGCTCGGCGCACAGATATCGTGCTAGGGTTTTGCTTTGTCGCTGTTTACTTCTTCTGCCCAGCTGGGCACTACGTGCTGCAGTGGAACTCTGTGACTACAGGAGGAGTCAGCTGTTGCTTGAACAGAACAGTCCTGGTGGGTGCACGGAGGGTCTTGGAAGGGGCAGGAGAGGAAGGCCAGTGAGCCTGGCTGAATTCCCTTGCTTTCAGAGACAGGCGGCCACAGGAGACCTCCCATCCCCAGTGGAGTCTTGGTCGCACACAGCTTCAGCAGCAAGGTGAGCCAGCGCTTCATCTGGAGTACTCTGTCCAGTTCTGGGCTCCCCAGTTCAAGAAAGATGAAGAGCTACTGGAGAGAGTCCAGCAGAGGGCTACCAGGATGGTGAGAGGACTGGAACACCTCTCCTACGAGGTGAGGCTGAAGGAGCTGGGCTTGTTCAGCCTGAAGAAGAGAAGGCTGCGAGGGGACCTAACATATACTTACAAATATCTCAAGGGTGGGTGTCAGGAGGATGGGGCCAGACTCTTTTCAGTGGTGCCCAGCGACAGGACAAGGGGCAATGGGCACAAACTGAAGCAGAGGAAGTGCCGTCTGAACATGAGGAAGAACTTCTTCCCTCTGAGGGTGACGGAGCCCTGGCACAGGCTGCCCAGGGAGGTTGTGGAGTCTCCTTCTCTGGAGATATTCAAGACCCACCTGGACAAGGTCCT
>Ga0065711_1006477_pt1 | contig 26369 bp, 14 predicted proteins | sample Hoacrofraction12_FD_59098 | JGI IMG/M metagenome (GOLD analysis project Ga0065711, IMG submission 59098) | Hoatzin crop microbial communities from Cojedes, Venezuela - Epithelial fraction 12 v2 (version 2) | ecosystem: Host-associated > Birds > Digestive system > Esophagus > Crop | place... | reverse complement strand
CCTGGCCCAGGCTGCCCAGAGAAGCTGTGGCTGCCCCCTCCCTGGCAGTGCTCAAGGCCAGGTTGGATGGAGCTCTGAGCACCCTGGTCTGGTGGAAGATGTCCCTGCTCGTGGCAGGGGGGTTGGAACCGGATGATCTTTAAGGTCCCTTCTAACCCAAACCATTCTATGATTCTATATTCAGTTTTATGGATGGAATGAGGCTCAAGGTGGTAGAGAAGGCTAGTGGTTTGAGAAGTGGAGGAGTCATTCCTTTCCTTGCTGCAGGTACAGAAATAGAGATCAATAAATTTGCTTCTCAAACTCAAAGACCCAGGACTGTAACAAATTAAAGGATTAAGCAATCTCTTGTTCTGTTTTTCTGTGGGATGTGCTTTGATGATACTGTGTTTCCAAGAGGAAAAAAAAAACAACCACTGAACTGTAGAAAGAAGTGTCTGTTTCACTGCATGTAGCCAGCTCTTTAAGCTCTGATGAGGAGGGGGAGCGGTAGAGCGGCTTGGTGGGCACCTGGCAGCCAGCAGAGGTCAACCCACCCCAAGGTATAACATGGACTTTCCGTGAATGGGAGGACATCAAGTTAGGAATTACTTAGAAAAATCTGTTATCCGATAGGGAATGTTCAGAGAGGCTTTGTCTGCTGTGGGGTGCAATAAATAACTCTGCTGATAGGAAAGGTAGAGGCCAGCATGTGTTTAGTGTGCAGAAGTTTACGACTGTTGTAGGCTTAGATGCACGTAGGTACTTCTTTATCTTTAGCCAATATTCATGTAGATTCTTTGTCTTTTGCTCCATTTTAGGCATCTGATACACCACCTTTGAAGACCAAAAGGCAGAATCTAAGCTCTTACTCACCAACAACAGGAACACGCCAAATGAGTCCATTTTCATCTCCTATGAGTCGTAATGCACAAAATCTCAGAAATCGCCCAGCGTGTGGTTAGTTGAACATTCTGTCTTTTGTACTACAACATTTTTCTGGTTATTGTCTTGATTTCATAACTTGCGTCTCATGGTTTGTTGGATTTCTTTTTCTTCTTAATCTCTTTTGGAAAAGGTGGTGTTGATTTTTTAAGCTTGAATCTTTTCAGTATGAATCTTGGGTGTGTTTGTGAAACAACTTGTCTATGAAACAAGTTTTACTTTCTGTTGATCAATATTAAAAATGTTTTACTTTGGCTCAGCAAAAAGAACTTGCACTGGCATTTTTGTCAGTAATTCCATTGATTCCACTGGTTAGGCGTGTTTATGCTAGCAATGTCTTTTGTTTGCTTTCTTTCTAAGTCCCAGCTTTCACTGGCAGAACTGGTACGTGCTACTGACAGTGACTCTGTTCTTCTTTGTATTATACTGGGAGATGTTCTGAGGTTGCTGTGTGCTACTCGCAAGGAAGTCTGCGTTTACTCCTGCAAGGCAGTGCAACCCATTGGTTATAATAACATAAACAGCTGAGGGCTGCGCTTGCTTGTGGTCAGGAGAGCTGGAAAGAAAAGGTGCGTGCGGTTGATGTGTGTTTAATTTGGGGGCCTTTGGAAAACTATGTTGAGATTTGCCATGTGAGTCCTGGTTTATGTACTTCCAGGTTTCTGGTGGTAAGTGCTCGCATGTATGCATGCATGCATATAGATAGGATTTCTCAGCTCTGAGTCTTTGTCTATGAATATTGAAAGATACGTAGGTTTTATCAAATCAAAGCTAAAAGGGAGCTTAGTTGGTTTAACTCTTCTGTGTTGCATTCTTTTACATAATTTTATATTATTGTTTTTCATAACAAGGCACGTCAAGGCAATTTTTAATTAATCTAACATAACACTGAATGTCAGAAAATCGGCCTTTTTGTAACTATATTATTTCCAGTTCACTTCAGGATATATGTCCACTTAGCTACACAGTCACAGTTTTTGATGCAAACTGTGACTGCTAAGGAAGTATATTTTCAGTAGACTAACCTGCTTTTATGGCTATACAGGTTGTGATCTTTTTAGGTGTTAAGGAACCATTAGGTCACCTAATGTGACTTTTTCGTATTTAAAAAAAAATACAAAGAGCCTTTCTTGTCGTCTTTCCCATACAGAGCCCAAGAGCTTTTATTTCCTTGCAGTACAACTTCTAGAAAGATGGCTTGATCTGAAGGCTTCAAATTATTAAAAAAAAAAAAAAATCCATCACTTGTTAGCAAGTTCCTTGTTCAATTACCTTAGCTATTAAAAAAAAAAAATCTCCTGTCTGATTTTGAATTTGTCTGGCTTTAATTTTCAGCCATCAGTTCTTGTTAGGCCTTTTTGTTGGGTTAAAGAGCTTTTTATGCCCCATATATTTTGGAATTTATGTGCAGTAAGTGAGGCCTCACTAACATTCATGAATTATGATGAGCAGAAATATTCTGAGCAGGATAGAATAACCACTGTTTGAAATTTATTTAGATGTCTGCAGGTTTTTGCAATAGCTAATTGCACCATATGCTCTCATGATGGAGCTGCAAAAGTAGATTTTTCCTCCAGGAAAAAGGGGGGTTTATTTTTTTTAAAGGTATGTGATCAAGAAATGTTGGGATTCTGTCAAAACTGGCTGACCAAGAAATGAAAATTACTGGAAGCCTTCAAGCTGAAAATACTACGGTCTGTGAGCATTGCATCCCTTTTCCTTATTAAAAATAGCGGAGTGCTTGAGGAGGCATGGAAGTACCGGGTGTTTTGGTGGCAGTGGAGCTATCCATAGTTACAGGCCTGCGTGTGGAGGTTTTGGGTTGGGTTTTTTTTCCTAAAGAGTAGTGATGCTGGGAAACTAAACAGAAGCAGCTAGATCCTAATTCTTTATCATGCTGCCAGTCTTCATTATGACCTGGCTTTGTGTCCTCGTTACCTGTTTGTCAAACAGTTTTAACACAGCCGAGTTTTTCCTGAGCACTCACTGCCAGTTGAAACATTCACAACTCTCCTACCAAGTTCTCTGCGGATTCCAGTGCTCCCCAGAATAGCTGTTCTTCTCCGCCAGTGCTATGCTTTTGAATTGGGCGTTTGCCCCTGGAACTAGTACAAAAATGACCGTTTCAACCATTGACATTCCAAGAAGCCTTTGGAGGAAGAATTATACTAATTTCTCCTTATTCTTTCTGTGAGTGATTAAGCATGTCTGAACTAGTTGTGCAAACCTGGTGTATTGAAAGGACCTGTGTTTTAGAACACCCTTGCCTTCGCAAAATTTAAGATGTATGCAGTCGACGCATGTTTAATTTTGTGGCCTTTTGAGAACTAGGTTGAGATTTGCGATGAAAGGCCTGGTTTATGTCCTTCCCAGGCTGGGATGAAGGGAGTACACCTCTGTCTACCAGAAAGCATGGATCTTTGCCACAGTGCCTACCCTGTCTTGTGAACAATTCCTCCTCTCAAAACTGATGGCTTCTTCTTGATTCCTAAAAAGATGATTATTTGGCACAGTGGGTATCTTCACACTCACACTTACTTCACATCCAGAAATCTTTAGGGACGTTTAATCAGCCCTCTAAAAGTATTGATCCCTGTATTCTAAAAATCCCCAAAATTCTCTTTGGGATTATTTTCCTCTTCAGTAAAGTTGCTTAAAGCATTGTCTTAAGTATTCCCACAGATACCCCTGATTATGTGTTGAATTTTCTCCGTGGAGTTTAAACCAGGTTAGACAGCAGTCTAAGCCTTTTGTTTTCCAACTTTCTTCTTACTGTGAAAAGTAACTCTTCCAGTGAGCAATATTCTGATTTAGTTTGTTAGGGAACTTATGTCTTTGACATGTAATTTTATCTACTCTATTTTTCTACAGAGAGAAAGGTATTTTCAAAGTATTCCCAGGTCAGATTTCTATGGCTGTCCCTGCTTTCATCAGTAAGAAGGAAATTTTGTGTTTGCATGTGTTGTACCAGTCTCAGGATTTGATGGTACTTCATGGATGAAATGAAGAGCCTATGTGTCTGTCTTTTTTTTTTTTTCCCTGGTAGTAAATATGAATCTCTTCACGCTGTCCAAAGAAACCTTTCAATGAGAAGCGTTGCCAATAGGTGTTGTGTGTCAGATCAGAGATGTGGCTGTTGTTAGTGCAATCAGTTGGTGTGCCTCTGCTGGCATCTGTCATGTCGTGGAAAGGTCAGCTCGTACCGTGTTTCAGTTAATTGTTTTGTCATGATGTGGCATCCTACATTCTCACCCAGAATGAAGCAAGAAGTATTCAGATTCAAGCAAAGTGACTGCGTGTTACACCTCACCGCTGACAATCGCTGAATTCGGATTGCCTGTATCCTGAGGGAGAAATCCGATTAGAACAATCTATGTCCCCAGTGACTACAGTCTGAGGCACTGGGAGCAGTAAACTGTCTGTTAATGTTGCCATGTCACAAAAGCAGTTGGGAAAAAAAATACTTTTTAATACAGATTTTAATTTTGTGGCTGTTTGCAGAATATGAAACTATACCTCAGCCTGGCTGGATATTCACCTGCACTTTAACACTTACCTTTGCAAAAAGCTTTTAAAGTTGTATATAATGATAGCGGTCAGATACAAACTTTAAAGTGCTATGGCTCTCTTGAATATCCCTACATGTTTGTACTTACCTGCTTTAATGACCTCTTTAGTTTTAGTCGATGCCACTTTGGTGACAAAACACATGAGAATACACAAACATTGAAATCTACTACAAGTTTTAAAACTTTTTCAGCATCTCTGCATTATCACACACGCCTTATCTCTTAGATGAGAGAAAAAAGGGGGCAAAATGTATCGTATTAAAATGCCTGTATATTAGGATGTCAGTGGGAGAGGTGAACATGTACTGCATTTCCATACTGATATGAAATATGGATATAGGGGAACATTCTTTTTGCCTATAAAAAGTCTGATCACCTGATCATAGCTGACATTTAGATGAATAATTATTCAGTAATGTAGTAATAGCCATCTTTTTTTTTCCTGTGTTCATATAGCTGTAAGATGGTGGTGTATAAGACTTCCTCTTATACCACAGGTTTCAGGTTGTCCTTTTAAACCCACGATTTCTTTTCTCCTTCTGAAAAGACACTTTTATTTTAAGTGTTGTAGTATTTTAATAGATTACACATATCACCTGTAAGGGAGGTGTTAGAGTGTAATCTATAGTCTGTTTTTCTGTGACCAATAAGTAAGAAAACAACAGAATGAAAATTCTTACAAAATTAATGCCATTAGCTATGAAAACTTACCTTGCATCATGCGAAGTACATAAAATTGCATGCATCTGTCTCACTGAGGAGTCAGATGGAAATTACTGATCTTACGAACATGACTTTCTTTCGAATAACTGTGTGGAGGAGTGCCTCAGAAAAGACTAAATACCTGCAGAATGCTAAGATTCCTCAAAAGTAACATTCATTTTAAGAGAAGACGTGAACCAATCCAATTATGAGATAGTGTGCCTTTATCATGTTGTCCTGTGTGTCTTATTGGGCTGCCTGATAATTCATGTATTACCTAAATACCCAAAATCTCACAACTCATTTATGACGTAAATTTCTAAAATAACAGACTATTAAATCTTCACGAGTTTCTCATCCTTGTTGGCTAATATATTTTTAAGATTTATTTTAAATTGATTTATTTTTATTCAAATTAATCCAGAGTTCCACCATTCCATAGTACTGGTCTAAACGTAATATCTGTTTGATGATTGATGACTGATTTAAGTGCAAGTTCTATGAGTACTTAGATTTAAAATGAAATCTCTTGGGGTCTTAACCGTTACCTACTGTAGTGGAACAGCTTAAACTTTTATAGCACCTTGTCATTCTGAGGCATTTCTAAATGTTTTACAAAATATTAAAATTAAAAGTTAATTTATCTGTGAGTGCTGATACTTGTATGCAATAATTTAGAACTAGCAAGAAGAAACCAAAGTTTTTTAATACTTAGTGTGGTCTCTCATTTTAGTCTGATTGCAGAAAGAAGACGTATTACAGTGAAATGTGAAAAGCACCTCATTCCAGAGAGTCTGTTCTAGGATCAGGGCATTTGTTAAGGCCACAGTAAAGACCTGTTGTAGTTTCCTCCAAATCTTTGACTTTAAGGTGAATTTCACCTTGCAATAACAGCTGTTCAGTATGAAGCATTTGTAAGAGCGTGTATGCATCTGTTGGAGGGACAGTAGGCAAGAACTAATTTAAAACACCTTGTGAACTGCTTTGGCACCAGAAAAAAAAGAGCTTTTTTGGATTTTGGATAGATGGGTGTAGTCTGATTGGCTATAAATACGGTGGTGAACCCTGAAGCTGAATTACTGGTGTGCCATTGTAAATCACTAATTGTCAAATGCATTAACGGTCTCCTTGTTTAAGGAGAAAACTGTTTTCAGGAAAACAGAATGGGTGCGTGATCATGCCTCTCACCCTGCATACGTACACATGCACCTCCACCGTTTTGTCTTTAGTGAGTATCAGATCCAAAGAAATCCACTGCACGGGAGAGCGGAACTGTGTCCAGGAAAGGGAGCAGCGTGTGACTGATACTGATACTGAGAGGGGAAATTCTTCAGGTGGAAATTACAAAAACTCCACGTTGTATGATGTCTTCAGCTTCAGCCACAACTAAACAGATATCATTTCTGCTATTCATACGTGACCTTTTTATTGCTGGAACCTAGACACATACAACACTTCAAAGTGTTGGAAGGTGACCATATAGATTTTGTGGAGCACAATAACATGAATAGGTACGGCCTCACTAATTTCAGTAGCTTCACTGAAGACTCTTGTACTGTGGGAGCCTGTCAGCTGTGACAGTATATACTGTTTTTTAATATTACTTAGGAGGGATGCCATATGTCTTTCTGTTAGTACATTACCCTCCTGATATGCTAATTGAAGGGCAAGCAGAATTGACAAGTTAATGTGCTGACTTTAAAACCAGTAGTAACTGATAAACAAGATAAAATTTTACTCTGGTTTTGTTCTAATACAACTTCTGTCTGAATTATACAGTTTGTGATAAGTTGTGTAAATAGATGGAAATTCAGAAAGTCTTTTGTGATCAAAAGTCTTTTACAGAACAATATACATAATGAGGCCTTTGTAAGTGAACAGTCTAAGGTAGGTAGCAGCCAGTGAGCCAGCGATGTTGTTTTAGTGCAGCACCAACTTTCTGAATCTGATCAGCATCACTGAAAACATCCCGCTGTCCACCTGCTTTCAGAGAGCAATATGTCTCGGAATCCGGTCATTTAAGAATGCCCAACCTACAGCGGCAGAAAGGCAGTCCACCAGTTTACCAACACCACACGTGAGCCTAGGTTTTATTAACAAATCCCTGGGAATGGACTCCTGTGGTAATACCCTATTCCTGTTTCCTCACAGAAAACATGCATCTGCTCAAAATACGCAGTGAAATGTAGAAATATGATTCACCATGCAGAGTAACGGCAACTGGCACGTGATTTATCACGCCCCGTCGTATGACGAGCTAGAATATTATATTGTCGATATAGCATGTCAGAGCCTCTGGACGTAATTTGCAGTATCTCCTTGTAGTTGTTTACAAGATGGAGTTGGGGGCCAGGCACTTTTTATTAAGGGAAAATGGAGGTTTCATTGCTCAGTCATTACGGTATTTTCACGATAATGCTCTGTGCCAGTGTCGCACATTCAGGCGGTTAACAGGATAAAAAGCTTCCGAGTTAACACAATAACTATGTGTCAGAATTATACTAACTTCCAGCTGTTAACACTATAATCCCAAGGTTTCCACAAATATAAATGTAATGCGAATTGATGAGAGGTCAAATTACAAAAGAGTAAATTATAGTGAACTTAGTGTGTTTCATTCCAAGGGACTCTGTCCTGCTTTGTAAGTGAGTCTGGGGCTTCCTTCACTTCCTAAAAGATCATTCAATAGTCGGGGTTCATACTGACAATTTTTTCATGTGCTTCAAATACTAGATATCTTATTTTCATCTTTATTGTTTCTTCCCTTTCTTGTGAACCTCCTAGGAGATGGAGCCAAGCAGAAGGGTTCAGAAAGCAGATTATCCAGGAGAGGGCAGCCTCAAACAGTGGAGGACACGTAAGTGTATCAAGTGCCTTGTGAGTGCGGTGCCGGGATTTTTCCTTATGAAAGATTAATATTTCATACAGAATTAAATTAATAGCGAATATTTTTTAATACTTCTAATTCCACAGGATTGGCTATTCAAAGGCACTGAATGGCAGGCTTAGTTGGAGGTACAGATTAATGCAGGGTTTGCAATACAACTGTCCGGCCAGTTCTGTCTTTCACTGGCAGTGTGGGGCATATGACACTGCCGATCACAGCAGTCATGCTCATAGTACTACACAGCGAGGTATTGTAATTAAACTGCTGAAACGAAGGAGTGGTTTGCCTTTCCAGGCTCTTCTGAAAGTGTACATTCCTTTAGCTTATTTTTGGAAGCATTAACTGCCAAAGATGCAGGGCCAGTAACGCTGGACACTTTTTGATTAAAAACTAGCCACAGGTGGTCATGGTGGAACTTCACGTTTGTTTTGCAAAATCTTTTCTGCCATAGTCTTACTTTAAGCTACAAGCTTCCTGACATTAATGGACTTTGGGCAGTGAACAGTTAGTAAAGCACTTAAATAAGTGTTTCAGGTGAAGTATCTGATAAACTGCTTTCCTAAACTTGAACAAGGAGAAGTGATAAGATGCGTTAGAAGTAAGGCTGCTAGTGTCTCATTTTGTTAGTATTGCTTGATCTTTTCTGTTATGAAAAACTTATTTAATTGTTTGTAACGTTGCCAAAGCTCAGCTGAGAAATGAACTGAGATTTTCTGTGCCAACAGTGAGGTGTCAGGCTAAATGTGTTATGCATTTCAGCTGAAACAAACACATCCATCCCTAAGAGTTAGACAAAGGAAATACTTGTTTCATCTATGATAGAACTTGGTGAAAAAGTGGGAAGCTCCAAATCTCTGTAAGTTGGATTGTATCAGGGATGCCTTGCATCTTTATGGGAAGTCACTTAATTTGGAAGTCCTGGAAGCTGTGAGGTTTTTTTAATATGGAGGTTGTATATGCTCAGTAAAACTACTTTGAGTTTAAACTTTAGTCTAGCTAAAAATCTGAAAGTTTCCTTTCTCAATGAGCAGGTTCATACTTCTTGCTGCTAGTACAGTATTGTCCTAGATAGTCCCCCATCCATTTCCATCCTTTCTATTAAACTGAAACTGCATTCACCAGAGACTCTTGTAATCTCTTATCATCAAAATTTTTTAAAAAAATCTTTATTCTCATTCTTCTTCTTTATTCTCATTCAACACTGTCCTGAAATGCTATTACCCTGTTGTGTTGTCCTGCCTTTTTAGTTGATGCTTCAACTTGTCCTCTGGTGGAATCTTGACTTATATCTTTGACATCTATCTGAGATTCTAATTCACAGCTCGGCATCAACATGGCTATACCACATCTCTTCTTCTCTCCTCTACAGCCTTATATGATTTTTTATCATTCTGTGTAATGTGACTGTCCAGTATTTCATTCAGGGCCAGTGCAAATTGTTCTGTTAACTTTCCTGTCTGAAGGTCTGGCACACTTTCCCTCCAAAATCTGAGGTGCATTTCCTGCTCCCCCAGTTGGTCCCCAAGAGCTCACCCCTCAGTCTAACGCAAACCTCCGCTGCCTACATACTCCTTTGCTGGCCAGCCTCGCTGTGCTTGCCTGATGTTCCTCCTGCTGACAACAGGTTGTACCGTAAGCCCTGTTGATGCTGAAGGCAGAGCGCAGCTGCTGTGCTGCACCTTGTGTCACTGGAAGAAGCATCACTGTATTCTGTTGCACGTATTAAATATTTGTGTCACGGTTGTACCTCGTGTCCCAGATGGAAATTCCCTTGGGGCTAGACATTTTATGCATGCATTTCTTTTTTACTAACAAATAATACTTGTGGCATTTATTCAACTAAATAGTATGTTTCTTACGTTTGAAGTTATAGCTCTTCCTTTTGATTATTGCACTTAAACGCTCAATGTGTTTGTTGGGTTTTTATCTTGTAATGGATGCTTTCCTCCACCACTAGGTTGAAATTTCTTGGTTGTAGGACAGTGAGTATCTTCTAAGTGATGGAGCTTGACAGATAGTAGAATTGTTTGGATGGCATGTTAGATACTAAAATATTAAATCTTAGAGTTATACCAGTGGAAGGCTGTAAATTGATTAATGGTGGGGGGGGGTGTTTGTGGTTCAGAAAATCCCTTGGTCAATGCATATAGACTCGTTTCTTAGTGACAGTAACCTTGAATTGCAGAACAATTTGAGCAATCATAGTCTTCACTGACCTCTAAATGTTTGCATTCAGTAAATCAGTATGTTTTTAAAAAAAATGCAAGATTTTCGGGAGACTGGCACTTAGTAACATGCCAGTAAAACACATTTATAAACTAACACCTACACAGTAATATTGATGTGAACTTCCATACCCTTTATTTTACAGGTGGAAAATACATTGTACAACACACAGAGATTAGCATTTTCTTTTCTGCGTAGCCGCCTGTTGCCATGTTGAAATGCAACAGGGAGAAGTTCTGCTCGTACTGTGGTTCTCCTTCTAAACTTGGAGTTTCTGATAAGGGTGGTTCTCCCTGCTGTGGGAAGAACCAATAAATAGGTTATTTCTCCATTGTCTCCACCATTTGATTTGCGTGTTTAATTGCTTCAAAGAGCAAATAGCCTATACATTCATTGCAGGATTTTTTTTCAATATATATTCAGTGCAAATCCTTAATCGTGCATTAAAGTATGCCATTTAGATCTAATCAGATCGGATGTTAAATGAGTAGTAAAATATATTTGTGACTTAAAAGGAGAGATGGTACAACTAAGATGAACAAATAACCTCATGCAATGTTGTCTCTGTTGGGCTCAGTTATCGCTTCTCACGTTTCCTATGGCTCCAAGCGGTGTTCTACGGTCTTACAGATCCTGGGTTTGTGGAGATCGTCCTCTTGATTGAGTTCCTGCTCTTGGGAACAAAGGAGTTAAATTCCTGGTTTTACCATTGTCTTCCTGCATGATCGTAAGAAAATCCTCTAATATTGCTGCACCTGAGTTCCTGTCCTTAAAATTAGGATATAAATATATTTTTGACACTTCGTGTATAGGTGCTAAGCAAAGGCAAGTTATATTCGGTGTTGTATGACACAATCAGGTTGCACAGCCCATCTGTTCAGAGCTTATCTAGATCCATCCGGATCACGATGTGAAGAAACGCTAGGAAATGTTGTAAACATTGCTGATTTTCAGCAAGTGGTGATGTGGCTAATTGGAAATGCTTTATTTTAACTTTTTATGCAGGTTCATGGAATTGCAGTCCAAAGTGGAAAGTTCCTTGGCTAGAATTGTGAAAATAAGAGCAAATCTGACAAGTCTACAGGTCTGATTTACAGTGATTTATTTTTATAATCTACTTTAAGTATAGGATTTGAAATTTTAAAAATGAAAATATCTGCAACATTTGAGTTTTAAAATATAGGGAAGCAAATATAGTACTTGAAACCAGACAGGTTTGACTTGGAAATCCAGGAAATGGAAAAATAATCCAGAACTTGGTAGATCTTTTTTTTTTTTAAACTAGGGGAGTTGCTTTTCCGAGTACACCATTTTTAATTTGTATCACTCCTCATTTTGTACACGAATAAAAGCATATGAAGTAGTTATCAACTGTTATTTATAACTTGAAGTATGAATTATTACTGCATAGATTTTTATATCTGGAAGATGAAATATCCCTTTGTGTTGAAGTGTTTGTACTATTTAATTTACCACTAATGTGTCATCATTTAATAATCTGTTTAATACATGCTAAAATGCAAATCACTTTTCTGTTTTATTCACATTTTGTTTCCTGAGTAAAGTTAGCACAAGGTTCGTTGCTGTGTATCAATATCTGAGAAATAATTCAGTGTACTCCAAGTATTGTATTGATTTATTTTACTTGCGTGTGTGGTCTGACAATGGTTTATTTCCAAAAAAGACTGATACTGATTTAAAAGATTTTAATTGAAATGTTTATTTAGAAAACCCCACTGAAAAATCCGTTCTGTTTCTCCTGCGATGGATAGCGTATGGTTTTAGGTCAGCTGTGAGATGCCGCGGAGCGTGTGCAATGGAACCTTGAACGCTTGCGGATTTCCATTTTCCTGACATATTATAGCAAGCTTGTACACGTGCCAAGATTGCTTTTCTGGGGATCAAGTGTTAATCTGGTTAAACAGCTGAAGACTTACGAATGAAGCGTAAATCGGAGGAGATTTTTGAGTAACCCTTTACAAGGCACCTGAGTGCCGTTTTCCAACGTAGCGTGTTTTCCTGCGCCCTTAGACTCCTCCTCCCCTTGGCTTGCTCTGCGGTGGCGTCTCACGCGTCGTTTATAGCTGATGAAAAATTCCAAAAGTTCTTTCTTTCAGATGTTTTTCATAAGTTGTAGATGTGTGAGTAAGTAGTTTGGGAAGGAGGTATAACACTGTCTTGAATTCTCTTTTTTTTCCAGGCTTTGGAGGGCAGTAAAGAGCTTGAAAACCTTCTCGGTGCCTCGGCCTCGCCTCGCCTCCTGGGCGCGGAGGTGCAGAAGAGCCGAATGCTGAGTAGGCAGATTTCCAATCCTCTTTATCCCTTTGGAACGGTTTCGCGTTTTCCCAGGGCAGGGAAGGGCCGGGGTGGGGGCGGGGAGAGCTCCCAAGAGCAACACCTTTTCTGATGTAAACAGTTAGCTACTTAGTGGGTAGTTGGCTAGTGATTGGGCTGAGCGTTTGCACTGTGATTGCGTTGCCTTTCTTCTCTTGCTGCAAGGAAGTCGTTTTGTTTGTTTGCCTGGTAGGAGGATTAGGCTGAATGTAGGTTTGCAGGCTTTAAAAGTCGCTATTCATGCGTCTTGAAATGATGGACGCACCAGATGCTTGTTGTGTTGGGGAGAAGGGCGCTTTGCAGCTGGCACATCTGTAAGACTTCTCCGAAGGAACCCAGAAAGCCAAAGCTTTTCATTTGTACGTGTCCGTTTTTAGGAAACTCTTTGTCCTTTCTCCAGGTCGGAGGCTCTCGGGACACGCAAATCCTCAGCAGTGAGAAGTGCGTTTGTACTGCCCTTCTCAGAAGGGGAGCATGTGATGGGGAAATACTCTGATGCAAAAAACTTGCATTATGGATAATTGCAGGAAAAAAAAAAGCTGTTGGCTTTCAGGGAGAAGAAATAAAGATCTCCCTTACCAGGGTCATTCCTTTCAAGGCGTGAAGGGTAGCTGTAGGCACCCCAGGGCCCCCAGTCTTTATGCCTCGGGGCAGGTTGTTCGTTTGTTTTCACAACAGCAACACCTTTTTTCTGCACCCGCATAGCGTGTCTGTGGTACAGGTGTGTGTCTAAGCCACTGCTTCTCCTCGTATGTAACATCATTCTTCTAGACTTTCCATACCGACGTCTGATAATCTAGTTTCCAGCTGACCAGGGAATATAAATCATATATGCATGCACATAGTCCCTGTGTCCAGTCTCCAGACAAGCACGCAAAGGTGATAAAACAGTTTCTTAACCTGCGGCAAGTGTGACGTTTTCCAGTATACGTCATTCTGCGGCCTGCCTGGTTGCTCTGTTTTCTGCTGGAGTGCAAAGCCACTGGAACTAGCTACGGGAGAGCAAAACCTGGGGTGGCTGGGACTGCTGCTTTGCAGCGGGGAGCAGGTGGGCAGTAAAGCCCCAGGTGCCAGAGAATTTTTCTTACCCTAGAGGCTGTGGCTCTTCTAAAGCATTCGGTGCATGCGCCCCGGCAGTGGAATTCATGCAGCGCACAATCCCGCAGCTACCGTTGGTTAAATTCCTCTCCCGACTTGTATTCCAATGCTCATTCAGTTTTCATTTTGCATGTGTATACGCTGTGCTAGATCCCACTGTGATGCAAATAACCAGACGCTTTCATACACAAAATGAAGTTTTCTGAAAACAGTCTGTGTTTACATTGCTGCCCTACGCTGTGGATAGGGCAGTGAGCCTGCCCAAGTGAGACGTCAGGCCCGCTGTTGACACCTTCTGTTGCGTCCACTCTTTCTGTTAGCTGCTTGCTGCCTCCAAAATGGGAAGGAATGGCTTTTCCCCCCATCTCTGAGTTAAGAACAAAGCACCGTGTCAGCGCTAGAAGACAAAAATGGGAACAAAATGTGGCATGGGACTTGTAAGCACAACTGCTCAAAATTATGGTAGTTTTGAAGATTGTTTTGTCAGTTTTTTTGAGCACAATTACATAGGTGAGTGGGGTTTTTGTCATCACTTGAAGAAAAATCCCAATGCTTTGAAAGTGAAGAAGGCAGCATAGAAATTATTTTCTTTGAAATCTCTGGGGCAACATTTATTGATCTCAGATGTATTTTTTCACTAGTGAGTGAAGCAGAAGAACTGCAGCTGTTCAAAAGAAGCCATGGAAAACTTCCTGCCCGAGGTAGGAAACTTTTTGTAACTCCGGTGTAACAGATGGTTTGATGATTCCTCTTGATTCCCTCTCAGTGCTTCCCACTTGAAATAAGTTGGGTAACCTTTGGCATGTCAAAATGACGATAATCAAATGTGCCTCTTCCAAAAACTTTTCCACTACTCACATACAAATTTCATCTTTTCTGCTGTTTTCATTGTATTGGGTATTTCTCCATGAAAGTGTGCAAGGAGAAGAAATCATTAGTGGTCTTCCCTTTGAGGCGTGGTCTGGAAATAAGCGCAGTCAGGTCCCAGAGGGGTTACGTGCCTTTCCCGTGTACCAGTGATCCTTGTTCTTCCTCCCCCTCCATTTTCAGCGTACAAGCCAAGCAGCGTACCGCTTTCACCTTATGTGTGTTGTGAGGTCTTTAGCACACTCCAGGGGACTGTGAAATCCCAACTATTAGGTTTCTTCATAACTAGTGCTGTGAAAATATTGGAGGTTAGTGGCGTTGAACACAGCGTGGCCCACATAGCCACCTTCGTGCCTGGTCTAGCTGGGAAGGTGGCGGGCGGATACACGCATGATTTATTTTTGACTCTCATCCCCAGTAAAATCAACCTCTGATATTTCTGTTGTCTTCACGCATTCTGTCTTAAAATAGAGCAAAACCAGGGTCAGAATCGGTGATGGCATCCCTACGGCTCCAGCTGCCGGCTGCCCCAGCCAGCGGGACTGCTGCGCATCACAGGCAGCCCCTTCGCTTTTGGTTCTGCTTGTTCTTCCACGGGCCTAAATTATTTCTGCTGTGGGGAATTCTGTTCAAGGAAGGAAAATTGATCAAACTTAAGTTTCCTCAGCTCCAGCAGATTGCAACAAAATGAAAAGGAGTGACATCACTTTTTAAGGAATTGGGCTGATTTGTGCAATCTGCTGTTTCTGATTTACAGCTCCCTGTGTCCTTCTGTTGAAGTGATCGCAGCCCCTGCCTGGCACTGATAATGGGGAATGCCATGGGCCGTTGCAGATTTAAACAGTCATTGCTTCCTTTGTGCACTGCTTTTTAACGGTCACCAGGATATACATTTATAGTTCCATCTTTGCTCGAGAAACTAGCCCTGAACGCTAAGCATGTATCCAGTCTTGTTAGGTGAGAAATGAGATATTTTGTGAAAGTAGGATGGAAAATAGCATTAATGAGTTGAAGTTGCCCACTTCGGATGAAGTTTGAATGTCAATTTTGCTTTGATAAAGAATAAAGTCGATTTTACAGCCTTCAAAATACAGTAGTAGGAGAGGCAAAGAAGTCAGTGATAAAAGCGTTTGAAGAAGTTTTGCTTTGCCTTTTAGTTCTGGATGTGGTTTTTCACAATTATTTTTAATCAGTTATGCTCAAGACTTAAAACTTATGACTGCTCTGTGGCTTGGTACAGACGGAATGTCACATTATCATCACATGGCGAGGCATGAAATTGATTTACTTTACATAAACAACCTCTGCTTAAAACAACTTAATACAAAACATTCCTTGCTCAATGGGCAGCATTATGTAGAACTCAGTATATCATTTTGTGTAACCAGCTTAAAAAATGGCAGCATTGTTTGCCCATGACTCGCATTTACAGTAAACAAAATGTTTTTGAATAGAATGTAAGCAAACTGTAACGCGACTGCCAAGAGATGAAATCTGGCCGGTATGTTGCAGTCCAGAACACGCTCTGTGCGTGTTGTCGATAAATGTGCAGGTTGCAATAGGTAGATTTAAAGGAAAATTTAATAGGTTCAGCGTTTCAAGGAGTGAAGATACCATTCTAAGCAGGAAAGCTTCTTAAGCTAGTTGTTACAAATTATACTAATACTTCGCTTACCAAACAGAAAAACATTGGCACAAATCCTGTCCATGACTCCGTAAGAAACAAGAGAGTGTTACAGAAGATCACATACTTGCAGTGTTAAGGAAAACTGTTCTCAGACTGTATCTTGTACTGGAGTAAAAACCACTTTCTTTCCTGTGGTGGTGTCCATCCTGCTGAGCCCCTGGGCGAACACCATCACCCCTGTTAAGCGCAGTTCTAACCACTCCGAACTCCTGTATCGTTTTTAACACAAGCAACTGAAGTTTGCACCCTTTGCAGCAGCAGCGGTGGCTTTCCAAGAGGCTGGATCAGGGTTAACGGGGTGGGTTTTAATTTAACTGAAATTACTAAGGAGAGCAAAGCTGGAGAGATTAGGGACCAAGTCATACTGAGTTCCCACTCACCTATTCGGTTTTTTGAAAACCGTGTATATATGGCGAAACATAAAATCCCGTTTCAGAAAGGCTGCTGAATATGGATGCCTCCTTAATGAGCAGAGTTCCCTCTCGAAACAGATAATACAATATTCTGCCATTTATCCCAACTGGTGTCAGTTTGTGTTGGGTCTTTGTGTACCGGCAAGTAAACAGCTTGGGCCTGGGCTGCTGGTGGGTTGCTGGGAGTGGGGGTAAATCAAGTTTACAATATATTTCTACCTCGTTCTCAAATCCAGTAGCATACACTTGTTGACCTTTAGACATACTGGGATGTCTGTCTCCCACCTGTCCTTGCTCCTCCTCCTCCTTCGGGATCCTCTGGGGGAAAGGGGAATACGTCAGACTTCAGGCCTATATTTTCATGATCGTATCTCTGGCTGTAAAAACCCTAACCTGAAAACATAGGGTTTTTTTCTCAGCCCAACTTTGTATCCACTTGCAGGGAAAAAATGTTATTACAGCTTTTCTGGGAAGAGTAAGACTTGTGAACTGGCTAAGCAGAAATTTATTACGTGAACTGAATGAAACGAGTAAATTTCTTCAGAAAGTGAGTTTCCTTCCAGCATTTCCATTCCTCGAGGGCAAATGGAACCAATACCACGATTGCCTTTGCTCACAGCAAATGCTCGCTGTGCAGGGAGGTGATGATATGGATAGGGGCTGGACCTCGGTGTCGGGAAAGGCCTTTTTATTGAACAAGCCTGTAGGCCTCTTTCTTAGGGACCGGGACAGGAGCTGCCGGTAAGGATGAACCATGTGCTCTAGTCTGGGCAAGCCCTGCTCCTTTTCATTTGTGATTGAGAGAGGCTTTGGTGAAGTCCAGTTCTTCCACGTTGTTAATCTGTTTGGCAAAAGCTGCTGATGCCGACACAAACGGCAGTTCCTTAGTTCTACCGAGGTCCTTTCAGTTGAATCCTAGGCTTCCTTCCAGCCAAAGTTTGAGATCTCTCAGCAGCCTTTTTGTCATGTACATCATCTCTAAAAGCAACAAAGATGACATTGAAGGACTTTTTTTCAAGCAGACTATTATTAGATGGAGATTCAGAGCTCGTGTTTGCAAACGATATGCTTACGTTAGTTCTTAACTTCACCCTGAAGGCCAGGTTTGGTGTCTGCCACGCGTCAGAAATGTCTGCTCTGGGCTAATGTCCCCAGGTGGTGCTTGGCAGAGAGGTGCCGGTCGTCAGTACTCTCTCGCTGAAGTCCTGCATCCAGCCAAGACACGTGTTGCCCTCTTGGCCTTACTCAGAAAGGCTGTGAAACTAAGACAGAAATTGAATTAAGAATGAATGTTTTCTGAAAGTCCAAAAATACGCTTTAAGTGTGGTATTCGGTCAGCGTAGTACCAGACAGCCTGTGCGCCCGAGGCTGCGTGGGCCAGACCCGGTCGGTGACGCCGCTGCGGTGCGGAGCACACACCTGCCTTCGCTGCAGGACGGAGAACCCTAGGACCAGGAGCGGGGCAGGGTGACGTTCTGTGGCACTGGTGAGACAGCTCCGAGGGGTCAGAGCTTGGTCTGCGTGGTGCGGGAGGGAGCCTGGCCTCCTTCATCTGCTCGTCTGTGCGGAAGATCCATCTGTGCTGCTGCTTACAAGGCTCTTCTGCAAGTAGAGGTGGGGAAACGTTAATCGCAGGGCGGATTTTAAGTTACACCTCAGTGTGAACACTTGTAAACAGGGCTGCACTAAGCGAAACCGTGTGAGAACTGGTGAAGTGCTGAACGCGTGAGTGTGCGTGTGCGCACGAGGACTCGGTGCAGCTCAGCTGTGTACTCGTGAGTTCCTGTGAGAGGAGACCCGGGGAAATCGTTCTGCCCCCCTGCACCAACAGTCAAAACTAACTGCGAGATCGCCCCAGCCACGCAAAGCCCTTTACAGTCCTCTACCACACTCAAAATCCGCAGCGCTAGCAGTTTTCCTAGGTCAAGGGAGTCATCCCGTCTGCCGAAGGCGCACTACCGACAGGCGCGGGAGCTGGCGGGCGGTTTTCTGGGCACAAACTGGAGCAGAGGAAGTTCCGTCTGAACATGAGGAAGAACTTCTTCACTCTGAGGGTGACGGAGCCCTGGCACAGGCTGCCCAGGGAGATTGTGGAGTCTCCTTCTCTGGAGATATTCCAGACCCGCCTGGACGCGGTGCTGTGCAGCTGGCTCTGGGTGACCCAGCTTCGGCAGGGCGTTGGACTGGGTGACCCACAGAGGGCCCTTCCAACCCTGACCATTCTGTGATTCTGTGATTTCCATCCGACCCCCGACGCTGCGCGCTCTCCCCGCAGGTTTGGGTCCATCGGAATGTCCCCGCGCCGGGAGAGCGTGCGGTGAAACGCAGCCTGAGGCGTCAGGCGCCTGAGGCCGCCGGCGTGATCGGCGTTGGGATGGAAGGAAGGGGGCGCGTTGCAGCCCTCTCCCGTGATTTAGCATCCGCGGCTATGTAGATGAAATATTAAGCTATTAACTTGGGTGGCAGATAGAGAAATGCGTGTGAGACGTACGACTGTAGGCCTCGGCCGTATGCACACACGGCACTGTCAGCCTGCGTTTTATATTTAGGTGTCGGCCACATTTGCTCATTAATTTCACACTTGTGTTTATACTCTGTTTTGCTCTGTACCTTTTTACAGATGCAATAGCTATTAATTTTTAATTCTAGTGGATCTAGACTTTAGAGTATTAAGCTTAATGAAAAATTAAAAAGAATTGTAGTTCTTTCAACGGCTACATGTAGCAACTCCCGCGTGAGAATAAATACCGCTTTCTCCCATGAATATAATTATTTTAAATAAAAAAGAAAAGAAACATTAGTTTGGACTCACTTAGTAGCAATTATATGTTTAAGAGGTGTAAATAACTTGCTATCCAGACATTACAAATATCCAGGTGCTCTGTATGTGCTGATGACAACAAAATTGAAAAGAAAGACGGTAATAATTCTGACTGGTTTTCTCTGCAGAAGATATTGATTATTTGTGTGTGGTGAGAGATTTGGAAAATTCAATTAAAGGAGTTGTGCAAAGGTTTCATAAATTTTCCGTGTACAGCGTGTACACAGACATTGTTGCGTATTAAATCAATGCAGCACTTCACAATATATTTTCTTTGAAACATAAAAATAAATAACATTTAAACAGTTCTGCTTACTACAGAAACAAATTTTATTTTCTGTGAAGCATTTAGTCATGTGCTATCACTGACTCATACACATTTGCCAGCTGTAACAAATTTTATAGACGTTTCCTCCAGAGACATAGCTCATATACTATGAATTTTTAAATGAGCAAATGGCGAAGAAGGGATGTCAGCAATATAAAAATTGATCAGTTAAAAGATAAAAGCATAAGTAAAGAGATTTGTATGGTAGTCTTAATAGGTTTTATTAAATAAAAATACTATAAAAAGACAGTAATGAATAGACCGAAGGTTTTAACTGTGGTTGAGGTGGAGAAAAATTATTCTGGCACATTTAGTAGAAGATTGGTTTTATATCACCTGACAGGTGAACATTTTTTTCCTCTCCGCTTTGTAGATCTGCAAGTGTTTTAGAGCAGTCGAACTTGGGAAGGAATGGCAGTGGAGTCAGGAGGGGAAGAGAAACTTGGGACGGTTCTGCCCTGGAGCCCCCCCAGCCGCTGCCTTACCCGGGGCAGGCCCCGAACGCTGGCGGCGAGCGGTGCCCTCCTTTCCCAGCCGCCCTGCTCACGGCAGAGCTCCATCTAGAAGTTCTGCTGATGTTCTCTTTGCTTTTGCGTAGCTGAACTTCCTTGGGAATTCTGCATGTAAAAATACCAGGAGAGGGAAGGGTTGTTGGGGGCGTTTTGCCTGTTTTGTTGGGGTTTTTTGAGAGTAACTCATTATCTACATTAGCTCATATATATATAAAAAAAAAACCTCCAACAAAGAGGCCACAACAAGCATTGTAAGTTTTTGGCGTGTACGAGTAGTAAATCATAGTATTCAATTATTGGAATATGTAAATCCTAATGCCATCTGTCTAAATATTACTATAAGTAGGGATATTGTGTCAAAATGTGCCACCGCGGCAGATGTTTGGAAAGAGAGCTGAGTTGGTGATGTTTTACGTGAAGCTGGGCGGCTTACGTTTTTGAAGACAGCTTCTCGGAGTGAAGTGCAGATCTTGGCATGGTTGCTTTGGCGTGCGTGGGTTCTTCGAATGCTGCAGTCGGTCATTAACGGGTTCGTGGGACTGAATTAGGACAGCGATGTGTCATTAAACCTCAGTCCTTTTCTGTTACTCGTCCTACAAGACTGGACAGTTTCCTATGTTAAGCAATAGCTAGTGGTAGGGTTTTGGTGATCATTTGTGTGAAAAAAACAGCGTTTATAGGTGTAATGCTGAAAAACTGTACCTGAGGCAAAGCTGAATTGGGTGCTTTTTTTCTGGAGTAGGAGAGCTTGCTGGGGACAGAACTTCTGGCTCGGCCTGGGCCAGCCCCGGTGGCGTTGCCGGCTCCCGAGGTCAGCTCTGCAGGCAGGTCTCTCTCCCGACGCCGGACCCGCGGCGGGGTCTCCTGCGGCCTGCGACACCCGAGGAATGGCAGCGTGCTGGCTGAGGGGAGAACCTGCCACCACCCCTCCCCGCGTCTCCCGAGGCGTTGATGCCTCTCTCCGGCGGGTTTACGTGTAGCCCCTTCCCTCGCAGTAGGAGTCTTTTTAGCTGTCACCCGCCAGAAATATCTGTTTTGTTCTCAGTAGGTTGAACATAAAGCGAGTAATTGTGAATTCCCGTCACCCTGCCCTCCGTGGGCTCAGGGCTCGGGTGCGGTTGCCTCCTGTTTTGTCGGCCCCTGAGAGGACTCGGGATGGTTGTTCCTCTCATGCAGGATCTCGTCCCTGCCCAGATTCTGATGGATCTGCTGAATTGGTCCTTAAGGATTTTTACTTCTTGTCATTAATGGCAAAAACGAAGGACCAGCTTCTACTCCTAACCCATTCTGTTCTGCTTTGTCGTCATTGGTAACGAGGTAGCGCGTGTGCATACGCTCACAAGTCATTAAGACAATCTCCTGAATTACTGCCGAGACCCAGTAACTGCTGGAACTAAAAGGGGTTCTGTTCACCACGGCAGTAACTTACTGAACTCACAGTTGCGTGGGGATTTCCATAATAAATTCTGTAGTAACGCCATTGTCCCGTTTATCAAAACCCGTCTCCTCCTCCCCAGAGCACGTTCAGACCGGGAGCAGCTCCGCGTTCCTGAAGTCGCTCCTTGGCTGAGGTGAGTAGCCCCGCGCTGCGCCGCGTGCCTTCCCGCCGTCCAGGAGGGCCGAGGCGCTGCGTTCTGGAACATTCGCAGCGTGATGCACGACGTGGGCCTGCAGGCAGGACCCCGACAGCTTGATGCGAAACCAGTTGTTCCTCTGCACGTGGTTATTTCTGGTTACTGGTTTGTGAAGTAAAACGACTCCGGCAGCGGTGGCGGCGGCAGCCCGCTTCCAGCCACGTCCTTCCCCAGGAGCATCTCGCGCTCTGTCTCTGCGTGTGGCCTTGCTGCTGATGCCTCCACCCCGTCAGCTTCCCCGGCACCCCAGAGCGGAAAGCGTAAACCAGTGCGCTGACCCCGAGACGAGTGCTGTGTTCTTTTACATCCCTCCCCCTTTGGGCACTTGTCTTTGCTCCAGTGTGGGAAGGAAAAGCCCAGTTGGTGACTGGCCTCATCTCTCATCTGGTGGTACCCACGTGTGGCAAAACATGTTGCTCTTACGCTGCGTAAAGTCTCACCAGACAGAGACATCTCTGAGGATGAGACTGGCTGCAGATTGCATCAATTCCCTGGGTAGTGTGAGAACATCTCTCTTGGAAAGTTACTAGCTCTTGTAACTGAGGAAGGTGGAAAAGTAGATCTCATTGCACAAGGTGTAGAACCGAGTTAGTGCAGGGCTGAGCTCAGACATACGCATTTTGCTCCTTAATTCCCAAAACCCTGTTTAGCAGCTCATTTTCACCATGCAGCGTAATTTCTGAGTCCTGCAGAACGCAGAGTGACCGTCCTGTGGTACAAAGATCAGTTTAAGTCTTACGCTGGCTTACTGGCTGGACGTAAACTCGTGCTGAGAACTACAAAGCTTCAGTGTGAAGTTAGCTCAGAGTGCACGCATGCCCCTGCTATCAACTAGTGCGGTCTGGTCGGTGAATGTTAGTTTTGCACCTTATGTACAGAAAAAAAAGACACAGCTGCATTTTCTGGTTCTCCCGTCCGAAGTGTGACCAACACTGTAAAGCCCTTTGCTTTCTTATTGTGTAAAAGACAGAGTTGTGATAGCAAAATGATCTGTTAGCAATTATTTCTCAGCTTTTTCTACAGATAAAAACTACAGCAGTTCCTTACACGTGGCTGCAGTTCAGGGGAGGCGGCTGCTGCGCTACATGGCCTGAGGACGTAGCTGGGTCTGGCCGTAGTTTTTACGCAGCGAGGCCGCCGCTGGCCCTGGGACAGACATCTGAGTCCGAGCAGATCACGGGAACGATGCTGCTCATGGCTAATTGCTATTTATTTTAATCATTCCTTATCTCCACACAGGCATTATTTCAGCAATGCATTCCACATCAACCCAAAGTTCTACATCTGCTTGACTGTACTTAAAAGGAGCGAAGAAATGCCTGTGAGCCTATCATCTCCCCAGCAAATACCAGTTCGGGATCGCTCGTTGCGCTGGGCACAGGTGCACGTCTAGATACAATTTCTGGCATCTATTTAAACTTCACAATGTGCACAGCCAGCTCAGCGCAACGTCAGTAATACAGCATGGCCCTTCTACGCGAGCGTGTGCGCAGAATGCTGACTTCGGTTTGCTGCTGCAGGCTGTAGTTTCTGTATTTTCTGTTTGCAATAGCAAATATATAATAATTATGCTGCCTTGTTTTTTAAAAAAAAACCTAAAAGCACCGCTATAACCCTCCCTCGAAGAAGCGATGTTAAAAGATGAACTCTGGATGCGGGGTCTCCAGTGGGAAACGGCCGCTTCCCGCCGGGGGATGTGCCTGCACGCTCACTTACGCAGCGCCTCAGCCCCCAAACGCCAGTAAAACACGATTTAAACAAATCCATTCAGTTTTGCGGCAGCGTGCCTAAAAATGTAAAACTTTTTCTGCCGATGACCGGGCTCAAAAGCTGGAGGAAGCCCAGCTGTGCGAGGACCTACTCTGCATGCTGACGTGTTTAGGTCATTTACCAAGAACGCTGTCCCTGTCTGGCTGCCACCATTCGGGACGCGTCGGCCATCTATGGCGACGCTTCCCCTGAAGTCACCCCAAGACACGCTGTGTAAAGGCAGCAGCTTCAAGCCCACTGTGTTCAGACCCATGGCTCCAATAACATCTGCTTTGTAGATCAGTCTTTTAGTTCAGTTTTGGCATTTAATGATCTATGGGGAGAGGTGTTCCAGAACTGTTTCTTCTCTTTTTTGTTCTCCTCAAACCCCCTGTCCAGTGCAGTCACCACCCAGCGGCTCCAGTCGCTGAGTTAGGCGCAGCCTCGCTCAGGCTGAATGATTTTTTTTCCCCAGAAACCTCAACATAAACGCACACACAAGTGAATGTCTTTTCTACCACTGCAAACCACTGTTACTCGAACAGATAAATGGATTTTTACAACCAAAATTCTGAGAACCAAAATGATAAATGCGTTCCAGCGGGTGCTGAAACACGTACGCACTCCAGCTTTGGGAGTTTTTAATTAATAAAGATGTTTTTGCACTTTAATACCTGTGCAGTCTGATGGGGAACAATGTTAGCGATTGTTTGAAGGGAATTGTGTCAGTTACTCTTTTTAATTTCTACACCCTTCTCCTTTAAGCTTTCTGTGCTGTTGGTTTGTTGTTGTATGCAGAAGAGTGACCCGCTGATGCGTTGTATAACAGAAGCAATAGTTTATATAACACGATTTTAACCTCTGTAGGTGGAAATTAAATAATTATTGATCTGACAAGTTTGTAAATGAACGGTACACATCTAAACCAGGCTGTTCTGTGTGGGCTTAGAACAAAATAAAACTTTTACAGAAAATAACAGTAAAGGTGGTGATGCACAATGCGTTGCAGCAGTAACGGACACCATGGGGATTGTTAAATACCATGAAAGCTGGTATTTAATCATTTTTTAGGGCAATAGAGCGTTACATACTGCGAGCCTGCCGCGGCACTCCTCGCACATGCCTTCACTATTTCAGCCGTTCCTGTTTCTTTGACCTCCTGCTGTACGAGGCGTTGGCCTCTCCGAAACAGCTGGCTCTGCAAAGAACCATTTCCAGTTCCCCGCAAGGTGGATCGGGTGACTCTCACTTTATCACCCCTGGAGGCCACCTCAAGGACAAAGAAAAGAGATACACGCAAAACTAATGTTGTTGTAGGGGTGGGGAGGGTCGCACCGCGCTCTCGTGATGAACGCCGGAGAACAGGCCCATGAGAGCCTGCAGGCGTTCTGCTCCCACCCTCTTCGTTTGCCGTTTCACACGTGGGTTCAGTGGAAGTCGACGCTCTTCAGGCTGCCCGAGGCTTTGGCAGCCTTTCACCCAGCCGGGCTCGCAGGGAACGCTGTGGTTTTCAGCTTTCGCTAAAAGCCTCCAGAGACAAAGATCCCCATTTACGTGTCCTGATACGCATGGGTGCCGTGCGGCCTACGCTTCCACAAAGAAAGGCCATGTTGTGGGCAGCGCTCTTGCATACCACCAGTAGAGTCACACCCTCAGAAAAGTTCTGAATACTTGTGAAAATATTTAAGTTTTGCTGCTTTCTAGCAAACGATTACAGCGTAGGTAAATTGCTAAACTGTGCTCCCCCCCACCGATAACGCCGCAATTACTGCCCAAGAGCACCTTGTTTATTTTGCCTTCACTGCCCTGGGTATCGTGTTGGCTGTGGTTCCTTTTTCCACAACAAACAAGCTGGGAAAACAGAGTAAAGGCGCTCAGCCCGTGGGCCTTTCGTGGCCAGCATTCATAACTCACACAGTTGGGAGGCCCCAGAACAGCTGATTCACACACTCGCAGCCGCTGCTGCAGACGGCCCCAGAATGTGCGCGCGTCAGTGCAGGGCGGTGTGGGACAGCGCAGTCAGGTCAGGGCAGCAGCTTCACACAAGGACGGCTTTGCTTTTTTAAATATGTATATATATATATATATAGTATATATATATATAGTATATACATATATATATATATATATGTATATATATATATATAGTGAGAGCAGAATGAAGAGAAAGGATAGCCCGACTCCTAATTAAACCATTCTACCCTGAAATCTTTGATGAGCTATTTTCTTACTACAGGCTTTGTTATGTATATAATTATTCAGTCACTTTGTATTCTCTGAACTGTTCCGTCTGAATATGAGGAAGAATTTCTTCCCTCTGAGGGTGACGGAGCACTGGAACAGGCTGCCCAGGGAGGTTGTGGAGTCTCCTTCTCTGGAAATATTCAAGACCCTCCTGGGCGCGGTGCTGTGCAGCCTCCTGTAGGTGACCCTGCTTTGGCAGGGGGTTGGGCTGGATGACCCACAGAGGTCCCTGCCAACCCCGACCATGCTGTGATTCTGTGATTCTGTGTTGGCCGCGGAGGCTGTACTGTGCAGGGGGAAACACTGCAGAGTTCAGTTCAGTTTACATCTGCTAATTACAACGCAGTAAGGGATGGTTTTTGTTGTGGGTTTTG
>Ga0065711_1032950_pt1 | contig 26371 bp, 18 predicted proteins | sample Hoacrofraction12_FD_59098 | JGI IMG/M metagenome (GOLD analysis project Ga0065711, IMG submission 59098) | Hoatzin crop microbial communities from Cojedes, Venezuela - Epithelial fraction 12 v2 (version 2) | ecosystem: Host-associated > Birds > Digestive system > Esophagus > Crop | place... | reverse complement strand
TTTTTTTTTTTTTTTTTTTTAAATGAGTGATAGCCAAGAAGGACTTAATAATTTGTTTATAACTTCTGAAAGAAAGAAACCAATCTATTCCATGAAATTCTTTATGTGTATTTTAAAATGTGCAAAATATCCATTAAATAAGTAAGTAGTCACTTCCATTTACGTTGAAGATGGAGTACTATCTAAAGTAGTAAATGCATCTTATTTCGTGTTAGAAAGTACCATATTAAAGGATTAAATATATAGGTGGGTCAAATTGGTAGAATAAACAGGTGGTGTTAAGTGTTTGCAAGCATTTGCCTCTAGAACCACTAGAACAAAATATGGCATCAGTTATACCTGTGTATGTGATTGCTTTATACAGTGGATATCTTAACATCCTTTCCTTTTAGAATGTGGAAGATAGAAATGCAGGCAGCATCTGCAGTGAGAGTTTTCCCTCATCCTTCATTTGTTTACACTGCAAAGTACCATCCTGTCGCTGACTCCTTGGTTGTCACAGGATGTTATGACTCGGTGATTAGAATCTGGAATGCAAATGTGAAAGAAATCCATGGGCAACTGCTACAGGAGCTTGATGGTCACAAAAGTTTCATCAACACACTTTGTTTTGATGGAGAAGGTGTGTACTTAGTATTACATTTTCAAATAGTCTTCAGTTGAAGACCAACTTGAGTATTACTAGTTTGCTTTTTTTCAGAGGCAGTGTGAAATGTTGTAATAGAATAGAGTGTTTTTAGCCATGTTTGCAATTAATGTGTTAGTATGGTGTTTTATTTGGATGAACACAAAGGGACACATAGTCCCTGATACAAAGTGAGAATAATCAGAAAAGGTAAGTGTAGAAAGCACATGCACACAGACGTGTAGTCATCGGGCAATGATGACTGGGTGAATTTTGGTCATAGTTTAGTTTTCATTGTCCCTATAACTAGCTGTTGTTGGTTAGCTAATGTTTTGTACATATTGCAGGAAAAGTTAGCAGAGCGTAAAGTGTAGATGTTACAGTTCAGAGGAGACAAATGGATCAGGATGTAGGTGAAAAGCCTAGTAGTTAGTGTAGAGACAGAAGTTGGAAAAAAGGCAGATTTGGCTAAAGAAGTGGGTGGAAGATTTATGTACTAACTTAAAAGCAGAAGCAGAAAATCTGAAACCAGCTTCTAGAGAACTCTCAGAACAGGAGATTGCGTGATCAGAACGGTAGCAAAACTCCACCATATTGTCATTCAAAGTTATCAACTCCATACAAAGATAAAGAAAATGAGGTAGGCATAGTTCAGTTGTGGCAACTTTAATGCTAGACTGAAGAAGGTGGAAGGTGATGAACTGTTCAACATTGCCAGAGAAAGTGAGAAACTGAGAGGAAAGGACAGAGATTTGACTGTTGTGAGTAATGTTAACTGGTAGATTAACGGCTGAAAGCAAGTGAGAGCGCCGTACTGACATGTACTAGTGGAGAGTAGGAAGAGTTGAATATGGGTGAATAAGATACTTGGAAGAGTTTGAATTTTTCTGGTATCAGTGACATTGTTAATAATCAGGTGGTTCATTTTTTGAGGTATTCACTAGAGTAGGTGCTACAAAGAGGAAAGAGTTGCGTTTTTATAAAGAGTAAGTATTTGTGCTTAATTTAAGAACAACTATTAGAAAACAGTGTTTCTTCTTGTTCAAGATACTCTCAGTGAATGTATAGGTAAGCATTAGGCTATCATGTGAAGCTCATTGAGCTATAAATGCTCATTTTTTTGCTGGTTCTGGAATATGAGTAAAAATGAAAAAGCTTAAAAGAATATTCAGCGCCCTAGTATCTGACTTAGGTGCTGAATCCAGATTTATGATATCAACTTATGTCATGCAGTATGAGCAAAATGTGTATCATAGCAAAAGAGAGAAAAGAATTGGTGTTCACTTATTCACAAAAATAATAGAAAAAAGTTGTTTCTTGTTCATACATCCTTTTCTCTATTTGTTCTCTTGTGTGGTATTCTTCTACTTATAAGATGTTATTATTTCATAGGGCTCCACATGTTTTCAGGAGATAGTTCAGGACTAATAATAGTTTGGGATACATCTGTCAAAGGAAGTTCTCAGCACCTGTTTCAGCACTGGAGGGTTAATAAGGTATACAGGTTTCTTAAACTAGCATTGTAATTTTTATGTGATGTTACAAATCCAGTAATTTGATTTGAATTCAAATTTTATTATACATTAACTTTTGTTTGAAAAGGTGTATTTTCTTTAAATAAGGATACAAAAGAGCTGATAGAACATGCTGTGATTCACTGACAAAATTTTTGAGTTGTTTTGCAACTTCTATTTTTTGTATCTAAAACATTAAAATACTTGAGGTTTAATAGCATTGTATTAACAGATGAATGCTAGTGCATTAGATTTGTTCTCTAGACCACAGGCTTTACCAGTCACCTTTGTCCATACCTTAGAGGCCTGATGTTCATACAGCATTTTTGTCATCAGCTGTGTTTCAGAAATTCATAGTCATGGTAGAATCTGCCTTGTGGTTGTGAAAAGTTAATTGCCTGGGATATAAGGCCTTAATACAGGAGCAAACTTTTTCCTTAACCAAATAGAACGAAGTAGGCAGAAAAAGAGTAATACAAGAGAAAAATGAGTAATAATGTGTAAAAAAACAGAGTTTTAAAATACAAGGTTATGGTTTTTTACTTTTTTTTCCTTCTTTCTGTAGGAAATAAAACAAAATGATATTCAAGGAACACCGATAAATCATTTGGAGTTGCATCCAAATGGAAGGCGTTTATTAATTCACGCCAAAGACAGTACCCTGAGAATCATGGATCTCAGAATGTAAGTAGATTTTTGGTGACAAGTGCATATTTCCTTTCTGTTTTAAAATTTACTTGGGGAAATACAGTGCCATAAAACTATTAAAAGTATAGTTGTGGAGAAGATGTCCTAATAATCAAGGATAGCAATATTAGGGTTAGGAAACAGTTTCAAAACACTGCTGTATTACAGACCTTTTGTGTGATATTGGGTAAGTCTTTTAGAGTAGAATATCCAAAAACTGCTAGATTACTCGGGAGCTTAAGGTGGCATGAAGTAGAAGACACTAGTCTCCTAAAGATTGAACTCACTTTTAAAAATGCAATCTGGGCATGAAGATAACTTTTGATGCATGAAATTATGTGGGGGAAATACCTCTTTATGCTCCCCTGGCATGAAAAACTACGTTTCTCAGGAAACTTCACTCTGAAATAACATATTGGATTGGATGTCTGAACTAGCTGAAGACTTTCCAGTCATGTAGTGCACGCTTCATCTTTTACTGTAAATGATAAATTATAATGACCATGCTAGAAGGCTAAACTATCCGCTCAATGGAAGCATGAAATCGGTGGATTAACAAAAAACCTGTAGTTTTTGAAGCAGATAGTGTTCTTCTATCACTACCATTCCTAGAAAGCACAGAGAGTTTTAGTTTGAGAGAGAAAAAAGGATGTGCATATTAATCTCTAAGAAAGGGTTAACATGGTGTGCAAAATTTCACAATTATAAAGCCAGTTTCTCTGTAGGACACACCATCTCCTCCTGTCTCCCACACCTTTGGCCATGTATTCCTAGCATTTCCTTTTTATCAGTTCTAGAGATCTTTTGATGCAGGGTAAGTCAGATCAGTGAACTGATCCGACTAAATCAGCCTACAAATACAAATGATTAATTTTCATTTTAATCAGCTATCTGATCTAACTCATCGGATAGCTGCCCAAACACTAGAGATGAAATAAGGGAGAGCCTGGGAAAATAAGGGTGGAGAGGATAGCAGCAGGACTGCTGCTTTGACCGCAGCCCACAGTTACACTGACTTAAGTCTATCAATAAACCACAGGGTCAGATACCCAGCAGTGATAATTTTACACGTCAGCATTAACTGTTCATTCCCTGCATGAGAAAAGAGGGGGTGGAGGTCACAGATCAACACAATTCACTTTGATTGACAACTAGTTGTTCTTAACTTTCCTCTTTCAACTTGCTTTTTTGATCTTTTTGGATAATGCTGCTGTCATGTCACTCAGGTATGTGATCAGGGATTTGGTTTTGGTTCAGACCTCTCCTTAGGGTTTCATATGCAGGTTAGTTTTACATCTTGCAGAGCTCTTCTACATGACATCTCAGAGATACTATCTTATTCACACAACTAAAACTCTGATTTGGGCTGAGATGGTCTTGCACTGTAAACATTAAAGCATCATTTTCTCTGGCTTGCCAAATGGAATTGTATCTAAGGTATATTTATTCAGAATATTGTTAAAAATAATTTTCCTGTCATATTAACTGCATTGCACTTCTCCCAGCATACCTCCATTGTTTCAGCAGTAACACATTTTAAAAATTACCGTCTACTGTCTTTGAGGGCTGTCATGGGCTATTGCTATTCTTGCCTCAAATTCTGCATCATAGTGTTACTGCTGTATTAGCCTGCATTTTGAACTTTCATATCTCTTTCCAACCTGTACCTCATGTTTGAGATTAGCCTCTTACAAGCTGGCTTATGCTTCTTTAAATCCTTTTGCAGATTCTCTCTTACGTCTTGCCTACAGACTGCTTGACAGTAGTTCATTAGTAGGTCATTATTACTATGCTAACCAGTAGTGTTTCACTGAAAAAAAAAAAATTAGGATACCAAAGTACCACAATAATATTAAAACTATTAATAGTAAATCAACATTGATGTCTGAAAATTTATTAATTCTACTGCTGGTTTTCTAACCAATGAGACACTAGTCCAAGGAGCTAAGGAGAGCTGCTGGATAAATTTAAGCACTACAGGGATGTAATCAGGCTCAGGAAGCATAACCAAAACTTTTTTGGAGAGCTTGGAGTAATTGTGCCTATTTCCCTATTTTCTGCAAAGCCCAGGGTCAAGAAAGTGTGAATTACTACATCTGTATCCATTCTCTAGATTTGAGTATGTCCATTCTCTACTGAAACACAAGGTTGTATACTTTCATCTGTAATTTCAGGTGCATTATGAAAGCCAGGGAAAAGAAAAGGTAAACACTGCACTCTACAAAAGGTGGGTGCTTGCATATCTATTTGGGATGCAAGGTGTATTGATTTTTCTGAGGAACAGAGGGGCAATGAGAGAGAAAAAGTTAGATGGTCTATTCTAAAGGTATCTGCTACACTTTCACACTGGTCTTTATCTTCATCTTGGCACTGAGAGAGAAAAAGTTAGGTGGTCTGTTCTAAAGGTATCTGCTACATTTGCAAACTATTCTTTTATCTTTAGCTTGGCTACAAAGAAATACATAGGTGCCACAAATTACAGAGAAAATATTCACAGCACCTTAACACCTTGTGGTACATTCCTGTTTTCTGGAAGTGAAGATGGAAAGGCTTATGTTTGGAATGCAGAAACAGGTAACTAATTATTTTATGTTCTTAAACCAGGTTCTCCAGACTGAGGGGGAAAGGGTTTTGTAAGCTTTATTGAAACACTTTTGTTGTGGAATAAAACTTCAGTAAGTTGTTCTTAAGTCCTGAAGCCTTAGCTCCACCTTTTAAATACCTTTTATTAATCTCTTAAGATTTTATTCTCTAGAGGAAATTACTAGGCAGAGGTAGCTTTTGTAATATCCAGCAGGAATGGAGCACCTGAAGCTCAGCTTTTTGTGTACTGCAGTTCTTCAGATGTGGATGATGGTCTTAAAATGGAATGCACAAAAATGTATCAAGTCAAATCAGTCTTTCTGCTGCCTGTTTTGGATTTGGGAATTAGGCTTTTGTTGAGAACTACTTCATCTGTTTCCCAGGGATGATCAGAGACTCTGAATATTTTTGGCCTCTGGAATATAAGGTTTCTTCGTGAATTACTCCCCAAACTGAATAGTTTCAAAATAGCTACCAAAATCTTTCTGGAAAAATGTTAAGCAAATATAAGATAAAGAGTTTGTTATCTTTGTTGTACAGTGAGGTAAAAGGGAAAAAAAATAACAGTAGGAGGTAGCAGAATACACTTTTTGGTTTTGATGACATTATGTTCTGTCTCCAATTATGATCTAAATTTTTAAAAAGGAAGCAGTAAATATTTTAAAACTGACAGCTAACCAACAGTTCTGTTTTCAATTTCTTTCCATGTTTCCAGCTGTATTAACTTACATCTATGCCACTACATGATTTGTCTGAAAACTTTAAAAAAGCATAAAAGTAAAAGGAGGGAGGAAGTTTCTTAGTATGTTGTCACTGGGCTTTGACTCTTGCTTACACACTGTACTTGCATTCGTAATGACATCAGCTGAAGAGCTGACTTTTTTTAATAATTGTGTGCTCAACTTTCAGTCCTGTTGTCAGTATGATATAATTGAAATCCATAACTAAGATAGCTATCTCTGGCAAAATGCAAGCACAAACAAATACTGTGGAACGCCACCTTTCCAGAACCTGCTTATCAGAACAAGAGAACTCAGCTAACCTTATGGCATCCTCTCGGGTTTCCTGCAGCTCTTGCAACCGCACTAACTTCTCTGACTTACTGAATAACTTAAAAGCATGCAATATTTTTTGTTGTATGCCAAATACTGATTTTAAATAAAGAAATGGATTGAAGAATATTTATGTACAGTGACAGTCACTGCACTGTCATAATACAAGCTTTAACCAACTGTTATTTTGCTGTATCAAATGTGTTTCCATGTTATTAATAAATGTATTTCACATCTGTAGGAGATCAGGTGGCCATATACTCTGAACTCTCCTTCACATCTCCACTTCGTGATGTTGCCTTTCATCCGCATGAACACATGGTGTCATTTTGTGCCTTTGGTCAAAACCAGCCAATACTTGTATACATTTATGATTATAAAGGTACAGTACAAATTTTCTTGACACATACCTGTAAATGTTTTATTTTTAGAAGTGCCTTGATAGTATTTGTGCTTCTTTTGAAGGAAAAAGTATACAGTCATTTGATGATATCCTGGGAGATATCAAAACCCAACTGGGCTCATATGACCCTGAGCAGCCTGTTCTAGGTGACCCGGCTTTGAACAGGGGCTTTGGCCTAGCCAATCACTAGAGGCCCCTTGAACCTCAAGTTTAGATCTGTTATTGTATGTCATCCTGCCTGATTCTTGCAGTGCTTTTATCAGGTATAGGCAGTGTCATATAAATATTTAAAAGCCCCTTTTCAGTATCAAGGTGGATTATGGAGTCAGAAACTACTATTATTCTGAAAATCAATGAATGGCTTAATAGAAATATCATTATTTTGTGCTGCCTATGTTAGAAAATAACGTTAAGGAGCAGTATAGAAATTAATAAATAGGAGAGAGTGTAGATTGATTTAATAAACAAGTGTTAGGTCTGTGGGGTGATTATGCGAGAGATACATTTATTCCCCATGGCATATTGAAGAGAAGATAGTGATAAATGCTAGCTTTGAATTTTTTGATACACAAAATGAAATTCAGACTGTCCTTTGCAGGCTTTTCTGATGTTGTGTTTTTGTGGTTAGCTTTAGCGGTGTCATTGTTTCTATTAAAGATATAGTTTCAGATGTCATGTTGCATCTAGCCAGTAGATAATGTTAGTACAAATTATCCAACAAATTTTGCATATCTGCAACAGATTTTTGTTTGAATTATATTTGCAGTGAACATAGATTTAAAAAGCTTATCCCGTCTTTATACATTTGCTTTTTAAATAACATGCACTAAAGAGATTACTCATATCAAATCTCACAGTTTAGGTTATTTGTCTGTTGAACTGGTTGACTTTTACAGGAAAATAAAGTGGAATGACTTTACAATCAATATTCAGTGCTAAACTTTAACCCAGTGAGGCATCTGTATTCTACAGAGCAGTGGAAAATTCCTTGGGTTAAGGATTTCTTTAAATTTTTTTGACTGTTCAGCAGACAGTGAGTCTTTAAAAAGATGATAGGGTAGTTTAATATATATACGTGTGTGTGTGTATGTATATTTAGAGGTCACACAGATATCACACTGGTAGTTATTTGTATCATCTGACTACTTAACTAAGTCACTGGTGACAGTAAGATTTTGCATAGGTTGTGGTCTTTTCTATGTTGTCTGTTACTAACTTTTTGTTCCTTTTTTGGTTAAAAGCACGCACTTTGCTTTCAGAAGATAGTCTTACTGCCTTAGTGTTGAAAGGGTTAATCATACAGAAATGCTAATTTTAGTCACTGACACAGTTTTTAAGACTCCAACAGTATGTGTTTTACATACACCAACAGTTTTATGAATATCGTGGACATAACTTTCCTGAATGATTCTTTTAACCTTTGTTAGTTTAAGACCACAGTACAAAAACCTGAAAAAGTCAAACAATTTGTTTAAATGATAGTGAGCACAACTTTAGTCAAAAGTATACTGTTCGAGAGCAGGCTACCTCCTAAGAATGCCTCCTGTGCCTGTATATGTCTTGCATCTTCTTGAGTTTTACTCAAGCATAACAACCTCACTTGAACTAGGAAGAAAAAATGTGAAATGTATCTAGTAAAACAGCTGACTTGAACTCAGTGCAAGCTATATAACTTTCTTCCCTTTGAGAACATTCCTTTCTCCCCACCCACCCCCAATATTTCTGCATGAAGAACACTATTGTTTATAAGCAATACAAAAATATCAGTTCTGTCTGAGAAGTTATTGAACACAGATAACAGAAAGGAGACTTTGTGATCAGGAAGATCTAGGGGGAAATGGGGTATGGGGAAAATTTAATGTCATTTTCAGGTTTTTCCTATGGCACTATTAGTGCAGATTCTGATGGTGTTTCACTGAAGATATGGCTGGCAAAATGACAGTGATCATTCAATTTTTTTTCGCATGGCAATGTAAGGCTTCACCTGACACATTAATATGGGTTATTTCTACAGTTGCACTACAGGAAGCTGAACTCGTAAAAGATCTCACTTCATCACTTACCACTGCTGCACCAAGAGGGCCACAGTTCTTTAGCAGTTTTTCTGAAATTCCTGTACAAAAAAGTTCAGTGATGTCTCCAGCAGATCAGTTTGTCAGTGTTGCAAAAGCATCAGTGAGAATGCAAAAGGTGAAACAAAAACTTGATTCTGTTATGGTAAGTCGAATTTAATTAATTTCCAGAAGTATATAGTCTTCTCAGCCCAAGTTCATATTCCGGGACTAGTATATGTAAGAAAACATATTATATGTAGTCTTGGGATCTGTTCTTTAGAAATGAATGCATTTCTCATTAATATTAATGCACCTGTAAATAGCTCTTTAGGAGAGATTAACTGCATTAAACTAGGTTATTTTTGTTTATCAAGTATTGATGACAAGGGATGTTTTCTGTCAATGCCTATTGACATTCATATGGTTTACTCCATAGATCATTATGGCTGAGCTGTAGAAAAAAATTTTTTTTTTTCTTCTTTTTTCTCTTCACCTTTGGAATTGTATGTGACATAAACAGCAGGGGTTTCGTAGCGGGGGGCCTGCGGGGCTGACCTGTGTGGGAGGAGATCGTCGACTTCACTGTGCTAGGCACAGCCATTTCCAGCCAGCTCCATGAAGGACAGTACAGACTCACTGCATAACTGAAATTGGAACCAAACAGAAGAGCATGTGGCACCTCTGTCATAACATAGTTAAGAAAGGTTGGTAGCTACTAGGGACAGGAGACACCAGAGCAGAGGAGGAAAAGCAAAGGAAAACATGTCAGGAGGGACAAGTAGGGATACAAGAGGAGGGAAGTTAGGAGGCACAAAAGAAGACAGAGAAGGAGGCACAAAGGTGATGCAGGAGACACAAAATGGTGCACAGAGATACAGGGGGAGGTAGTGGAGCAGGCATGAAGGGAAAGACAGGAGGAGATGTGTAAGGACACACAAAAGAAAACACAGGAGGAGGTACGCCTCTGAAACGACTTGAACCCTTGGAGGAATCTGCGCTGGAGAGGCGCAATCCCCGAGGGCATTTTGACTGGTGGAGGACCCACACTAAAGCAATTGAAAGGAGTAAGAAACAAGGAGAGGCAAAAGGAGCAAGCCACTATGCACTAACCCCGCTCTCTTGCACCACCCACTGCCTTACCAAAGGGACCGAGTGTAACATAATGGGAAAAACAAGAAGAGTGGGAACTAGGAAGGAGGAGAGAGGGGTGTCTGAAGTAAAGTTGAGATAAAGAAAGAGGGAGGAAAAGTGCTTTCTTTGGGTGTTTGTTTGACTGTTTGTCTTGTTTACAAATACCTGAATGGGTAACTAAAGTTTTTGTAGTCGGCAATAAATTTCATTAAGTGAAGTTCCCCAACTTCAGACAGTTTTGCATGCGACAGGAATGCAGAATATTCCTGAATAGCGCTGTGCGGTTATAATTACTGTTCACAATGACGTGAACTGCAGTTGGGTTTGCGCTTATTATTTTTCATTTTTAAGTACTTTTGAGTGCATATAGATTATTTTTTTAAATGCAGTTTTAGGCTTTGTCTGCATTAATAAGTAGTGAACCACAAAAGAAGCAGATGAGTAGGTGAAAGCAGTTGTTGCTGGGGATGCTGTGGCTGCTCTAATCATGCTTTGGGGGTTTTGCTTTGGATTAGACCTAGCCTGGTTCCCTGGCCTGGACATCCCTGTTAGGCCTGTGCTTTGAAACTATCCAAAAGAGAGCTATCCCCCAGTCCTTTGCTTTCTGGACTGTGAGTTCCCAGTGGACCTCTTTATGAAATACCACACTGTAGCTCTCATTGATAATGGTAGGATGTTGGTGCTGCCTCCACAATTACATGTGGCCTCATGTAAGGAAGCAAGCCTAGTTTCTGTTTTCCACTTATTTTTTTCCTGCTCATCTACAAGTGAGCCCTGGTGCCTTCAAGTTGTTTATCAGTTGGAGAGAGGCACAATAGGGAGAGAATTTAGTGTGTAACTTGTGTCTGGGAGACATTCCAGAAGAAATTATTTTTACTCTTCTGGATGTCTTGTGATCTGAGGAAGAAGACAGGGATAATGAATTTCTGGGAGTCTTTATCATTGCAACTGTTCAGTCCCTGACTACCCAGGGATTCTGGGCTGTGGGAGGCAAGTCTGGTTTAGCAGAACCAGGTAGTGGTTCCATGGAACAATGTGGCTAGGTGAAATAGATATGCCTACAACTGGGTTTGAGAGAATAACTTTCAGCTACTGGAGTTTTGTAACCCTAGACTCCCATTACTCAGTGACCAGTTCAGGGTGAGTAAGTTCACTGTGAGCAGAGATCAAGGTTTTGGACAGCATCCTCCAAACCCTCTACCTGTGCACCATGTGTATGGGAGATGGCAGAAAGGTCATCTGAGTCTTCTCACCATGTGGGTTTCCAAGCAGTACGGGATGGCATTTGAGAGTCCACATCCAGTCTGGTGTCTGTCACAGAGCAGTGATGATTATAAAAACTGAGAGTGCTTCCTTGCAGGACTTTATGAACCGCTGAGATATTGGGAGATTTTCATTGAAAGGACTCTTGATACTCATCTTTTCAGCAATCCAGCGTGACAATGAGGGGACAGTCATCCCTCCTTTCCAAGCAGGGACAGGATTATTTCTTGCATGTGGGTGCAGTATTGTCTGCCTGTATTATCGGAGATTCTGGACAGCCTCAGAGTATAAACACTAAAACTTAAAATTTCTACTGATTTGTAGTTGAGCATTACAGCTTTGGATGCGTATGCATTTACATGTAAACACCTGCCTTTTTCATGTGGAGAGTGATGCATGTATGTAAGTCCAGGCTTTGTTGGAAGGCTTATTAGAATGTGTACTCACATAAATGCTTTGCCGAAGTGTTTATAAAAATAGGCTTCATAAAAGTTGTCACTCAGCCGTACATGTGAGAAAGTGCTAATACATCTGGGTACAGACAAGTGAAAACAGAGAAAGGAGTCTGTATTAAGCCACAGGTAGGGTGGCAGGCTGCCTGTGATAGGGTTGGAATATGAAAATCCAAATGAGAACCCAAATGTTATCTTGTATGTATTTGTCTGATAGGAAAAGCAAAAGGGAACTGGAAATTATGTAGGCTTTTTACTGGTCTTTTGGTCATGTTTGCGTGCCAGTGCCTTGTCACAGATACGTAAGGATTACCATGGTGGGACAAGCATGTTGGCAGCGTACCTTGTAGACAGTAAAGCTGACCTGACATCACGCCTGGGGTCGTGTTTTGTGAGACAAAGGTGGTGGAACCTCCAAACAGCAGATCTGCCAACACAAGGTTCTCTGGGTTAAATGTGTGTGAATTTAACAGCAGTAACTAATGGATATAAAATTAACTTGTCAGTGCAAAGTTTGGAGGTCTGCAACTTAGGTATATGATTTGGAAATGTAATGTGAATATATTAAAATCTAGTTTAAGCTAGATAGATATAGTGAATATTCTGATCCTGTATGAGCTTGGGTTTTTTGTGTTGTGACCAGTGTCTCCTTTCCAGGTTGCTTTAGAACCAATGTTTTTCTTTTTTTTTGTTTTTTTCTTTGCTACCTAAACAGAAACCTTAATGAATGAAAGGGGAAGTTTCTTTTCTTCTCCTCTGCAAAGTTACCATTCTTGTTAGCCCAGAAAATGTGTAATTAGGACCAAGAGTTGAATCTTCAGCTAAAGCTTCAGTAATTCTCAAAAGCTAGGACATTTTGTTACAAAAGATAAATATTAATTTCTCTGTGGAACCAGAAGGCAGAATTGCCTTCTTTACCGCATAGAGAAATTACAGTATAGTGAATCTTGGCAGCAATTATTATTTCTCTCTGCCTCAAGGAACTAATGCTAGTGTATGTTTCTATTCACAGAAGTTTTTGTTAGGAAAACGCTTAATGCATCTCTAGTCATTGAAAGAACTCACAAGTGCTTTTCATTCAGTGTAACTCTTTATGTATTTAAAATTTCCTTTCCATCTAGCAATCAAAATACCTGTTTATAACATTTCATAACAAGGAGGTGATGTATGTTATATAGATATGGGGAGAAGGGCTTCTTTTAAAGGTATAATATCCTAGTTCTGAAATTATGATTTTTAGATGTCAAAACTTTCATGCTGTAATTTGGAGGAGGAAAAAATCCTTTGTAATGCTTAAGGGGCAGCATCTTTCTGTGCTTTGTGGTACTAGTCCTGGAAGCAATTATATGTTGGCTGCCTCATCTCTTAATATGTAAATACTTCTAAATTAATTAAAAGTATTGGCGCTTTTCCAGTCTTTACTTCATGATGTATTTCTGAAAAATGTTATTAAAAGGTTATCAAAGTGGTTACCAAAATTCTGATACTCAGAGGGTTTGAAGTGCAATATTAGACAAATAGAATGTGAAAGTATTCTTTATTACATACAGAACTACTTACAACTGTTTGGATTTTTTTGTCCTTTAAGTGTATTTCTTACTATGCCAGAATTCATTAAGGGAGTAGGCATTGGGAGAGAATCCAGAAGCTTATACCTTGGATTGCATCAGCTGTACTGAACGTTCATCATTAAGCTGTATGACTACAAAGTATGGTCATCTATGATGCTTTGGTGTAGTATACATCGAATACTATACTGTGTAGTCCTTCCAGATGGTCTCCTTTAGAATTTAGTTGAGATGCAAAATACATCTTATTGTGTGAAAACAGAACAGAATTTAAAGCCACTGCTTTTCAGAGAAAACATGCAGCCTTTTTAGTGAACGCTTAAACATGATACTGATACTATCAGAGCCATCAAGTGTAAGAAGCTGGAAACTTGTCCTTCTGTCTGCAACAAAGACCTAGAGGCTGAGTTGGATGCCAATCGTGTGTATATTTTTGTATGCTGCCATTGTCAGTCTTGTAAGAATCTGTCTTCCAAGTCGTCTTGGTTTTAGTAGAGTCTGAAATACCATACTTGTTTCTGGGTTTTAGTGCAGATCAGGAAGAGTTGAGTTCTACAGTAACTTACTACAATTTCTACCTGAAGATGGAAAACGGAGGGTCATAATACGTTAAGTATTGAGGACTCTTGTTAAAACATTGCCAATTCTGTGAATGTTTTTGGTCAGGTACGACGCAATGCCACAGTGTCTCTGCAGGCTGAAGTAGCTTTTTAATTTGATCATGCCTGCAATACAAAATTTTTATCTACAGGCTGTCAGAGGAGGTACTGATATACTGTAATCTTATCTATCATATGTATAAAAAATTTGCAATTTTTTAAAGCCTCTTTTTCACTGAGTAAGTTCATAGACTTTTCCCAAAGAAAACTTGCAAATGAATAGGACGCCAGTTTTTTTTATAGTGTGTATACCATAGTTGAAAAAAACCCCAAAAATTTAAAAGGCAAAAAAGCACTGAATTTTATTTCTTATTAAAAGCAAAATTGTAGCTGTGTAGTTTTTAGGAAACCATAGGTAATATCTATTCCAAACTGAATAGGAGGAGGATGCTTGTGTGTTTCTACTTGGGAAATCCAGGAGCAGCCTATATATTCAACACTGTAATTAGTTCTGGACACCACTTGTGAAAAAGAATATAGTAAAATGAGGAGAAGTTCAAACAAGAATAACACAAGTGCCAAGAGCTATTGAAGAGCTTGCATGCAATGAGATTAAATTGACTAGAGGTGCTCAGCTTCGCAGGTTTTGCAGGTGCAGATGAGTGAATGTTGTGACAGTAATATATGAAATCACGAATGGTATTGGAAAAAAAAAATTGTTTCTCACATCTGAAGTGGGATCATGCGCTGAAGTTACATACACAGAGTGCTGTGAAGGCCGAAGTGTACATGGGTTTATAGAGATTTTTGGCAAATTAGTAAAGGAGAGAGGGATTCAGCAAAAGCTGTTGGCCCAATGAACCAGCGTTACTGCCAGATGGTACTCAAGAAGTTCATAAACTCTTGAGTGATGGAAGTGGAAGGGCCCACAGGAGAAAGATTGCTCTAAACGTATGCTCCTTATTTGCTGCAGTTTACTGTTGAAAAACGTGAGGATGGGATCTTTGATCTAACACAGCATAATTATTCTTATGTTGTGGAGTATATGTACAATATATATAAAAGTTATACTGACAAGCGTGTGGTATTATCATGTTACTTGTGAGTGGGTTGTGTGATAATTCTCCATAACAGTTACTAATATTCTTTTCATTACATCAGATCACTAAATAATTTTAAATATCCATTAAAGTTCAGTTGAATTTTAAAATGTTTATTAAGGTTACTTCCAGTTTTGCTTTTATAGCAGTTTCAAGTCGGATCTATATGGCACACTGCATGATAGGTTTGTGGTTTAGTTTATTAATGACCAAATTACTGGAGAACACGATCCTGTAACATACGTAGTCATTTTTCTGATGACCTATGCAATACATTCCAGTGGAGTGAGGGCTTTTAAATTAAATAGGTGCTTTTGAATAGTGCTGTATACTTTTTCTTGTTTCTCTTCCAATATTCCTCTTCAGAATGCTAGGAAATGCTTTTCTTACTCTAGGTGATTCTGTTGCAATTATTACTTTAAACATAGCTACTCCCAGGCTGCAGACTTATAAGGATGTGTTTTATAAGCCACGGTGGAACCACTTTTAGATCTGAAGTACTGTAAACCTGTGCATGTCATTTACTGGATACAAGATTTGCTTACAAACCTTTTTTCTATTTGCCAGGCAGATACTGTTGAATCATTGTGATTGCATAAAGTGATTGTTGATATGAAATAGCTGAAGTATTACTAGAAGCTTTATATAGGTAAAATACTATATAGCATGTGAAAAGTTTGCCAGAATTTTACTTTGTATGCCTTCACGAAATAATTTGTTATAAAGTTTTGGAAATTGTAATGAATTTTTCTTGTCAATTCATTAAGTTTGCCAGTTCTAATTATGTTGCCTCTGTTAGAAAAAGTTGAACAAATAGCTGTTTTTTCCTGTGGTTTGTTTGCTTGTTGTTTTCTTTTTGCCCCTCTGTGAAAATCTTACAAAGCATGTCAGATCCTTAAAATCTGTAATATTTTCCTATGTTAGAATATTCTTTGCATAGTAAGAAATTTTTTCTAGGCATTCCTCATTTGTAGCAAACTTCAGACGAATTTTAGAGCAGCACATTCAAAACAGATGTAAAATAAAATTATTGTCTGTATTTTGTAGATGAAGGAACTTTGACACAGATGTGACATGAGTAGTTTGACAAACTCTATCCTCATATTGATCCATATGAATTTACTGCAATTAGTTACTCTGCAGTAATTGGTAGTCTTCCCACGCTTACCCAGTGAATAAAAGAAAAAATGTGAAATATCTTGCTTTTACTACTAAGTAAAGCTATTGTCTGGGTAGTTACCTTAGAAATAAGTAGAGCATTATAAATATGCCTTCCAGCTTGGCAGCAATGCAGCCTGAGCCTTCTCCAGAGTAGGATCTGGTACCAGAAATTCTCGACTGCAGTGGTAGCTGACATGGAGCATAGAGACTGCAATGGGTCTTTGTGGTAAGACTGTACTTTCAGGTATCTGGTCATGCGAATAGTTATTGAATTCTCTGAATCTGTAATTTAATTATATTAAGGACTTTTTCCTCTCTCCAAGCTTCTATTTAGTGTTAGCAATAGATGTGAGGAATTCCTGTTTCAAACTATTTCTCCGCTATTTCTTTGTACTTTTAATTAGAAAAGTCAATGAGGAATTATGTGCATCTTTTGTTGGACACACAGATTCCTATTATCCTAGGGAGTCATTACATATTTTACTGTGAATATGGAATTTAAATCTGCATGGTCTCAGCCTTTTGCTCAAGTGAAGTAAGTGACCTGTGTGAACCTAGTTAGAGTATCAGGGCAGTAATACTTACAGAGCAATGGTCTTTCATCTGATCTGTAAGCACAGGATATCTGTCTTTAATTCTTGCTTAATATTTGCTGACGTTACCATTTGAATAGAGGTCTAGAGTAGCAATAATAAGCTACAGTCAGCTGTGACAGAATATCTTGTTCCATTACTGATCTTTTTCAGCATTATATTTCTCTCAGTGGCTTATGTTTTACGTAAAAGGTATGTCAGAGATGAGAAATTAATTGCATTCATTTTTTACTATGAAACTATATCCATCATAATTTTATCAGAGGGCAAAATAAGATAGTGTTAAGCATTTTTAACGTATGTGGATTTTACTGATCAGTTCTTTAATTTTATATCCAATTTCACCATCTTATTTTTCTTGCCATAAACGTTTGCATAGTGTTAAGGAGAAGTTACTCACTGTTTGTTTTCTTCCTGCTGAACAAAGTAAACGGGGACATCTGAGTAATACGATGTTTATTAAAATTGTGTTTTAGAGCAGAGAAAGCTAGATTCACTCATGCTGGTAAAAACCAGTAAATTATATCTCCTTATGCCAGCTGGAGTATTGTCACCAAGGTGTGGAGAAAGCAGCTTTTATTAAGAAGTTTTTATGAAAGAATACGCCGTAAATGTGCACTGAGTCAATTAGTAACATTGTTGACAACTTTTTTTTATTAATGGTTATTGGGGCTGTTACAGAGTTTCTTGCAAAGTGTCGGGTGCAGAAAGGAGCATTGATTATGGCTCAAATACTGAGACACTATAAATTGAGAGTTAAAGAAGGATATACAAGATTAAACGTCTAAGGATTTTTTTAATAGTTTCACAGATTTTTTTTTTTTTGTTGGCTGAGAAAAGCAGTATGGTTTTCATTCAAATAAAAGTTATAGAAAATAGCTTTATATCTTTGAATCTGAAAATGCTGCTTATTCTGGGGAAATCTGGTCAGGTGTGGGTTGTTTGGGTTTTTTTTAACCTTTCTCTTTATGGTTACGTTACAGTTAATCTCTGGAATAAGGAAACGAAGGCTCGTCAATGTCAGAAATTAGATTACACTTTTTGTTTAAGTGCATAATTTGAAAAACAATTTAGTGACATGCAAGCCTGGGTATACTTTTTTAGAATAATAGGAATGATAATGGAATTTTCACAGAAATACATCTTTTTTAACATTGAGGGGGGAGGGCGGCAAACAAAAAGTTAAAAAAAAAATCTACCAAAAAAAGATTTTCTGTATGATGGGAGAAGCCTAGAGCCTAACCAAATACTTGGAGAGGGATGGCAGGGGGAGGTTACAAATGCCTGACTGGTTACATCTGAAACTGCCTACTGTATTTAGAGTCAAGTCCTAGTGTCTTTTACCAGGAGGTACAGAGGAATAGATTTCTATATGTATTTGACAAGCTGTGAGTCAGAAGAATTTCTGGTGTCTGTCTTTAGTAGGAAGAGAAATAAAATCGTAGGACAAGTATCTTTGGGTACGTTTTGTATGTGATATGCGTTACATCGATTTTTCATTTGAACAAAAAAAAGACATTTTTAAAATTTAACTACTAAAGTCATGGATTATTTTTTTTTTTCCTGGTCATATGTTCTTTGATATCAAGAATCATAACCAGCTGCAGAAGAGGTCACAGTTTACATAGTAATCTACTTGACTCTTGCATATCTACTTTTTACTGTTATTGTTTATGACATTGGCCAGTTCTGCTAAAATGTGTATATCCAGGTATGTTCTTAAGGTGAAATGCCAGTTTTGTCCAATACAGGAGAGGTCATACTCTCCGTGTTTAATGGCTGAGTGAGTCTACACAGCCTGCATGTAACTGAGCCTGTATTTAACTGGTTTGTGTCTTGTACAAAGAATTTGGTTTTCCTTGTGACTAAAAGGAAGGAGTTTCTTATTCCGAATGTATATAGTGATCTTAATTTCTTCTTCACAATATTTGAAAAAAAAAAAAAAAGAAAAAAAGAAAGGTTTTATGCTAAGCTTGTGATTGAAATGCCGGAACTCTCTGGCAGAACTAAGAAACTGGATATGTATAATTACTGTGTCATGAGCCATATCATCTGTAGACAATGACTATATGTAAACTGTAGGATCAAGCACTTTCTAGCTTCAGTTTTCATACATATGCCCTGGTCACTTCTGGCCTTCTATGGAGAAAAAAAATGGAGCACCCAAGTTAAGAGGGAACTCTGCTGCCATGTAGGTCAGTTCCTGATCTGGATAATCAGAGGACTGTAGGGACCATCAAGGGAACACACTTGCTTCAGACAAGCAGTATCTATGTTTCAGTTTTGCCTCTGTGTAACAGGGTGATACCTTATTTTAGCGGTCTTTGATTTTCTTGTTTAGTCTAGAAGTTACTTAAAAGCAGAACAGATTAGTCTCTTAAGTGATTGCAGTATACCTACTGCAACAGAATCCCAGCCTTTGTTGGAGTCTGCCTAGCACTACTGTCATAGAAATCATTGCATTTTTACGTAGATGTAAGATTGATTCAAACTTGCATTACAAATTTAAAAGCTGTAGTACTGTACTCCTACTGTAAGAATTATTGCCTATGTATTTTCTTCTAGCATTGAGAAAAATAGCAGAATTTGTGTTTGGTTTTTATTTCAACTTCAATTGTCAACTTTTAAACTCTGCAGAAAAGTGGTTTAATAATGTTTTTAAACTGTCTTAAAAAACAGTGTCCTAGAGGCCTAAAATTTCAAACAAGAAACCTAAAACTAAAACAGTAAGAAGTAATATAGAGCTGGCCACCTTGATTTGACTTGCAAGTATATATGGAAATGTCGATTACATTCGTTGTAAAGGTCATAAAATTGCATTGTCAGGAAAAAAGAGAAATTGTTATTGTCAGCTTGTGAAGTCTTGCATTATTCTGGGTGTTTTGTTCATACAATTTACTTTTAATGTGAATACTAGTTTTGCTGAAAATGTATATTTGCATAATTTGCATACAGCTACCCTAACACAAAAAAGAAAATGAAAATCAGCTTTGTTTAAACTTGGCAAAAATTATGTAGGTATCTTGGTTTTGCTTCAAAAACTGCATGAATGTTATAACACTTGGTTTTACTCAAGCCAGGGTAGTAGTAAACTGTGTCTTTGATAAAGCTGTGGTTTGTGCATGAAGCAAGCAGGGCCTGTTGTGAAAAAGAAGTAGATTGATGGTTGGCTACCTTAGCCAACTTTGCTCGTCGTTGTAAAGGCATTTAGCAATGCCTTCCCACAGCATGCATTTCAAGAAAAAAAAGATTGCCTCACTCTGTTCTGTAGGCAGTCTATGTCTGTCTGTTGTAGGAGAATTAATTATTCTTCATACGACAGTGTACTTCACCTGAAAACAGTTCTGCTGTGAACCGTTAGTCCTCACTTATTAGCTGAGTGGTTCCTTCTTCTGTTATAATGTTGTGAGGGTTTTTTCCTCTTTGGGCCTTTTAGAGATTTAAATAATATTTAAAAGCTAGTGGCAGAAAGGTCGTAAAAACTCTGGTTTTGTGTTGACTTTGGATGGGCAGTCTTTTCTAGCTCACCTGTGATGGGCTTCCCTGCCATTAAGGGGAGAAAGGAATCGCTCCTGTAAGACTGCTTAAATTTAAAACTTTCTTTCTTTTATAAAAATGTCTTTTTCTTGTTTTTAAGGACTTGGAGAGGAAGGAAGAATTGTAAGAACTTATTTTGCATTTTAAAAAGGCCAAATTTCTTAAATCTTCAGGAGCATACATTCTATCTTCTAATGTACGTGTTGATTGCATTTGATTTCAAAGCATGCTATTTGGCATGTGTATAATGAGAGTATTTGGGTAATACAGCAGGAGAATACAGAGAAGGAAGGGAATTAAATGCTGTACAGGAAGAACTTACATGCAGAGTTCCATATCTCTTCTTTAATTCATTCAAGGACAACAATCAAGGCAAGTTTCTCCTTATAGTTTTTTTTTCGCTCCAGGGTGAACCAGAAAAGTGTCTGTTAAGTGCTAGTTTTGAATAGTTTGCTCTGCTGTGTTTAATTGGATTTCCAAAGGCTGCTGTATTCAACTTGCCTTCATTCTCTGCTAGTGTCTGAAACCAACTTTTTGATAGAAAATTTGAAAGAGAATTCCAAAAAGGGAGAATACTCGACTGGAAAACATATGTTTGTATCACTGATGGTGTAGTGTGCACTTAGCAAGAAATTAGTGCAGGGAGAAGATCTTCTCATTTGTCTTATTGCAGAAAGGCTCTCACTAGAGGTAACAGTGGATAAAAGAAGATGAAATACTGGGAAGCTGAGTTCGATGCCTTCGCAGAACAAATTATTTTTATGCGTTTGAGTAAACACATAAGCTAATGGCTTTCCACCATATTTGCGTGTATCAGAGAAAACTTTATATTAGTGAAACTTAGTGGCTTGCATATGTAAAAATGTCAGAAAACCAGACTGATTTTGTTGTTGTTCAGAAAAACAAGCCTCTCTATTCTGCTTGCATTTCACAACTACTATTTACTAACATTCTGTTAAATTTGTACACTGCAGTAAAATCTAGCTGATTTAATGCTTTTTAAAATCATGTTCAATGGTTGATCTGATTTTCTGTCTTGCTTTTCTTCCTGGTCGCTTTTGGAGTAATAGCCATTACAGTTGTGCACAGTTGCTGAGAGAGTACTTGACTAATAAAAGACAGTTTTTATAATAAACTTCTTTCAGTAGAATTAAATGAATGTTGCTACACAAAAACGAGATACATTAAGATGAAGGTCTAGTGTAGTAATGCAGAGGAAATGATAGCAGATATCCTCCATGGCCCAGTCAGGTTACTCAACACACGTTTTTAGTGCTATACCATGTGCATCCCAGTACACCTGCCAATGCCCAAATATTTTGCGTTATTGAAACCTGTTGAATTGTTTAATATGTATTAAGTGACAAAAGTAGTAGTTATAAATTATATTCTTTCTGGAAATAAGCCACTGATTCACTTTGTTTTAGCTTTCTCCTTTCTTTACACAGAATTTAGAAGCTAATAGATTGTAAATTTGCAAAATGTCACTGTTCTGTTTTGGCCCACAACTAAGGTTTAAGGGTCTGATCTAGAGTTTGAGGCCAAAGAAGTACCTCACTGAGTGTGGGATTTCAGTTGGATTAAGTGACTGTATGCATTTATTCTAGGTTGTGGAATAGGCTTGACTTTTGAAAGAGTCAAGAATTACATTGGTTTATGTAAATAACGCTTAAAAATTCTGGCATATGAATCTATTTTCTTTGAAGAAAGTTACAAATATTTTGTTTAAGACCTATGCCCCCCCACCCCTTTGGCTGTGTTATCAGGGTAGCCAGTGAAAATACGTTTAACAAACAGTAAAATTCTCAACCGGATCACGTAAAAACCTAAGATAGTCATAATATATTTTTACATAGGCTCTGTGGGATGTTATGTCAAGAGTAAAGTTTGGGAAAGGTTTTTACTTTGTGATAGCTGCATGTATATCAAGAAACTCCATAACCAATAGAATTTTAACTATGTTGTCTTTGATGCTGTGGAAATTAGGATTGCAGATATTTTTTCTGTACCTTATGTGAAGGAAGTGTCTGATGTTTTGGTCTGAGTATGCTTTACTGATTTACAGAAATCAGTTTTGTGCTAGGTGTGTTAGGACTGGTTTTTTTTTTTCTTTCATTCTAATATTGAGTGATCTCTTCATAGATGTAGTATAGTTTGAATACTCAAAAATGAGAAGTTATTTTACATTTATCAGTTTATAACGATATATAGATGTCATTTTTATACATGAAGATGCAAAGAGATGACAGTTCTAATGGTTCTGTTTCATTGTTTGCGCTGCCTGAGAGTTTGTGTCCATATCTAAACATGCAATTCAGTTTATAGTGGTGTCAATAATTTTTCCAAGTCTGTGTCTCCAAATATTCTTAAAAAAAAAAAAACCCAAACCCCATCCGTTGAAATTGTTATTTATCATCAACTTGAGTCTTTTTTTTTTTCCTGGAATTTAGTAGTTATTTACAGTAAGCAAATATTTCTCTTCTAGCTGTTGCATCAGTAAGTAACCCAGGAAATTACACTTCATTTTCTGATTTGTCTTTCCTATTACAGGCGAGCTCAAATCTCTTGCTTCCTGCACCATCATCACTGTCACCGCACTCCAAGCTAAGACTGCCAGGCACTCTGAGCACTCCATTGAATCCTCTGTATTCTTTCACTACTACAAGTGGTAAGTTTCTTTCTTCATTTCTTCCCTCTGTAGGGAGTGGGTAACAGCTTCCATGAGGATTTTTTTCTGCCTTTATAAATTTTGCTGTACAGCTTTTTCAGGGAGTGTCCTGGTTGTTATGTGTGATATTGTTTATAAAGTGCAGTGTGATACAGTCCAGTACTGATATATATTCCTTTGTAATGCTTTTTTAATTTAAGCTGTCCACTTAATTATTAGTGCTGTAAATTCCTAGAACAATATGAGATTGCCAGCTTCCCTTGTTTTAATATTTTGATAATATTTAGTACTTATTAAAGTATCTTAGACACTGAAAAACAATAAAATTAAAATTTTAAAAGCATATGTATTGATATAAGAAAACAGTAATAAGAAAAGCAGTTTACTTAAGAACTGTAGTGCTTGGTAGTCCATTTGCAGTTATGTTCACCTATTTTTAGGCGTTTGTTTCCAAAGGCATTTTGTATTCAAAAATTTTGAGAAAAAGGTAAGCAATGAAATTATGCATTTTTGTGGAACTTTGATAATAGTATCTGTTGCATTGCTAAAATCGATAATTTCATGCCTTTTTGTCTTTTGGGGGCACCTATAAAAAAAGACAGAAAATTGGAACCTGAGTTTCAAAGTGGTTTTGTTTGTATTCTTGAGAAGAGTAAAAAGAAGTCCGGGGGAGGGTGGAATATATGATAAACTACAAATAGGTAACAGGGGTTTGAAATGTAGATAGCAAACATAGGAATAGTCTCTATAATTATTTAGAATTATCTCCGAAAGGCAATTTTCTTTGCAAATGAAGTTATGATTACGTTTTCTGAGCGGCGAGGGAAAGAGTCCTGAGCATAGTCGAAAAGATTGACCACTAGTCTCAGAATCACTCTTAGTCACTAATTCACAATGCAAATGGCCATACACCAGTTAGCTTCTATATTTCCGTTTTTCTGCCTTAACAAGGGCTTAAAGCCATAATATTCATCTATCGCACAGCTGATGTTTGTTGTTTCCAGGGTGTATAAATCTTACAGAAACAGTAGAATGCATATGCTGTCTTACATGCTGCGATTATTTAAAATAAGTGGACTAACGCTTTAAAGAACATTAACATATGCTTTAAGTAGCTTTAAATGGCTATGCTTCGTATTGCTCGAACCAGTGCATTTTATTGTCTTGAATTTTACTTTATGCAGAAGCACAGATAAATGTGTTGATGGAGACTTCTTAAATGACATGAACAAACATAGATATATGTTATAACTGTTCATGTGCACTCCCAGCATAGTTGTTTCCAGAACTGACTAATAGTTCAAGACGGTCTTCAGGTACAGAATTTTATTTATGTGAGGGAAGTACAGTGAACAAGAGGTATGTTTTAATGGTCTTTCAACAGTCAATGAAAGCAATGCGAAAATGAAGGATTTTAGGGGAGAAAGACTATAAAAATGCTAGTGGACCACAAATGAAATAGATTTTCCTGTAAGAAAGTGTTTCAAAATCCTAAATTATTTCTCTGTCATTTTGGAGGCCTCCAAGTTCTTCTGCTGAGATAGAGTTGTTTTCAGTGAAACATATGAGAGAGATTTAATCATCTATTTCAGCTTTCCCCATTGGTTATGAACTGTGAAGATACGTACTCATGATCATAGCTCCTAGCTGCTAGTTTAATTTTGCTTTTGAATAATAGAAAATCTGTACTTAAGTGTACAGATTTATGGATTGTGCTGTGTTGGTTTCATATACACAATACATACGATTTTCTGTACCTCTGTTATTGGTATGTTGCATTGTTAACTGCCTGTAACACAGAGATCCTTCATTTTTGTCCAGCGGACGGTTACATATTCCTGAGAGTTATGTTGGCAGTTTTTCAGTCTTCTCATTCTCACATTTTCCTGTCACTTTTTGCTGAGTATTTAGTGCTTCTTAAAGCAAAATGCAGAATTCCCTTTACAGTGAAGTCCCCTGAGGCAGCATGTGTAAATCTCTGTTAGCAGTCTTTCTATGTAACTGGTATAAGTGCAGGCTGTATTAACTTGATAGGGTTATAGGTAATGTTTTGTGATACAGACAGTGTAGTAGCCTGGATACATGCACCACTTTCTTCTTTTAACAAGACAATTGTGTAGATCTTGCATTAGGTAGAAATGGTGGAAAAACAGGGTATCCACTTTTGTGATTTATGGGCAGTAGCAGTAATACTGCAGATCTTTCCTGATGTTTAAATCTTTTTGTTTCCAGATACATTTGCAGAAATAGCTGCAAGTGATTTTGTAATACTTCAAATAAAAGTAATATTCACTGCTACGCCTTTTAAACATGCCATTTTAACAGATAGGTTCTGTATACTCTCAAACATATAGTATGGGTTTTTTTTGCTTTTCTTCAAGTGCAGACTTGCTGAGAGTGCACTCAGTCCTACCCTCCAGGTCATTAATGGAGATGTTAAACAGTGTTGGCCCCAGTATCGAACCCTGGAGTGCATGACTAGTGACTGGTCTCCAGTTAGATTTCATGCGAGTGGTTGCGAACCTCTGATACCTGCAACTCGGCCAACTTTCAGTCCGCTGTGCTGTCTGCTTGCACAGTCTATACTTCATGGGATTGTTTATGAGAACGTTATAGGAGACGGTGTTGAAAGTCTTGCTAAACTCAAGCTTAACAACATCTACTGCATTCCCGTCGATGCTACGGAGTGCTGTGCAAGAGATATATTTAAAATTTTGTCACGAGTGTGGTTAGAATTATTAGAAAAAAGTAATGAATTTTGACAAGTAGTAATTAACGAAGTAGGTACCACAAAGCAGATACAAGACATGGAAGAACTTATTGCTTATGTGTTATGTATAAAGCATGTCATTGGAGAGATTTCTTAAAATTTAACAAAATTAAATTTAAAAAAATGTGTGTTGTGTGCCTTCCTCTCACGAAATTTGTGTTAAATTTGAGAGTAAGGCACAAAATGCAGTTTTCATACCGTCCATCCTGATATCCTGTCAGTTGGAATTGTTCATCAGGAGTGTAACTCATTTTGCCATATCAGGGGTTTTTTTGTGTCTGCCTCAGTAAAGCTGCAGCTGTGCTGACAGCTATTTCAGTCGTTTGAAAAGTTTGCTAGATTTGTGACTTTGGAGAAAGTCATCCCATTTGAGTTTTACCTTTGTAATTTGGATTCATGAAGTCGTACGGCTGGTCCTGTTTTTCACTCTACTCAATTTTCTCCATGTAGTGTATATGTAGCAGATGACTTTATTCTTACTTGATTATTGTTTGGTATGCTTTAGGGAATCTGTCCCTGGAAGTATGTGATGTTTAAGCGTGCTGAGCTTCTTTTCTTCTTTTCCTTTTTTTTTTTTTTTTTTTTTTTTTTTTTTTTTTTTTTTTTTTTTT
>Ga0065711_1032949_pt1 | contig 26372 bp, 12 predicted proteins | sample Hoacrofraction12_FD_59098 | JGI IMG/M metagenome (GOLD analysis project Ga0065711, IMG submission 59098) | Hoatzin crop microbial communities from Cojedes, Venezuela - Epithelial fraction 12 v2 (version 2) | ecosystem: Host-associated > Birds > Digestive system > Esophagus > Crop | place... | reverse complement strand
AAGAGTACACCCGTCCAAGCCATGAGCAGCCAGTTTCTTCAGGAGAATGCTGTGGGAAACGGTGTCAAAGGTTTTGCTAAAGACTGGTTAAGCAACATCCACACCCTTTCTCTCATCCCCTAAGCAGGTCATCTTGTCATAGAAGGAGAGCAAGTTAGTCAAGCAGGACCTGCCTCTCATAAACCCATGCTGACTGGGCTTCTCTGCCTTATAAATTTGGAATCCAAAATGCTTGGAAAATTTTACTGGACGGAATATATAGACTAGAGGATATAAGTTATAATGTAGTAAGGCATGAGAAACAGGGTTTATTGGCTGCTTTATTAAGTGTTTTGAGTTAGATCATTTTATTTATTGTTTTTTAAAAAGGTTCTTTTCTGCCAGGTTCTAAGCTCTCAGGTTCTGCTCATCTCCTCTGCCTAACTGCTTATGACTATCCATAGAACCATTTATTCTGAAATGACTTTTTAGGCAATTAAGTTAAGCATGTGTTTAAAGGCGTTGTTGCTTTAAGATGAAAATGGTCAGCAGCTGTTAGAAACAAGTCCTTAAGCCTTTATTAGAATACATAATTAATCTTCAGACTTGATGAGAAGGGAAATATTAATTGGGTTATTTTCTGCCAGGTCTTCAGTGGCTTCATTTTGTCTAAATCAAAGTAATTAAGAGAGACTAAAAATGTAAAGTTTATGCAGTAGAGAACTGCGTCTAGGCAATTCTGATCTGCCAACTGAATGGATTTCAAGCAGGAAGAGTGTTCTCTTTGAAAGCCAAGAAAATATTACTAGTAGGATATCTCTCCTGATCTTTTTGGAATTGAATGGGTTTTTTCTTACCTTTTGAATGGCATGTTTTTCAAGTTTCCTACCAGATACTGTTGTTAATTTTGGAGTCTTGATTGGGTTCAAAGGAGGTCTTGGTACTGATGCTAGATCAGGCTAGAAGGACTTCTTGCAATTTGAGTTCGATAGAAATTAAAATCCTGCCAGCTATGTTTTGTGTATTAGGGCTCTGCATAAATAAGCATAAATATCTTATATTCTTCAATAAAAGTAGGTATGCTTCCTTGCAGCTTTAAATGTGGAACCTGGAAGCAAAATTATATTGGTTATGGGTTTGAATTTTGAAATAAATTTCAAGCTTCTTTAAAAGTTAAATGATTCGTACTTGAGGTTCTACTTTTCTTTTTTTGATTAAAGTGATAAAATAAAAATACCTCATAAGGAAAAGATGATTGCTTGGGCCAATCCAGTTAATGCACAGTTAATGTAACATTAGAACTAATGTAACACTGTGGATTTAAAGTGGTTCAGTTGACTCGTCGACCCCACTCCTCACCTCATCCCTCCTCTGGGGGTATCTAGAAAATCTCGGGCTATCCTTAAGGCAGATGTTCTTCCTCCATAACAGCCTCATCTCGAAGTCCTTAATGCTAAGCGAAAAGGATTACTTTGGTTGTGTTTAGGAAGTAATTGACTAAAGATATGAAGTAATGACGGTGTATTAAAACATGTATCATGTTTAAATAGCACTTGTATGACTCCAAAGGGAAAGAATGGGGATGTAGAGTCATTCAAAGCCTATCTAGGGTTTATGATATCCTGTGCACTTTTTAAAAAGGTTTACATCTAATGGTTTGGCAAGGTAGGAGCATTTTGCAAATACTACTTTGTGAAGTGAGGGTTGGCTTTCTCCCAAAACCCATGGAGGGAAACAAAGCTTACATTTTAGTTTTTATAGTTGTCTAAAAGCAATAAATGTGCAACAATTATTGCATTTCAGTGATTTTTATGGTGTTATAATATATCGAAATCATCTCATAAGCACAGCCAAGAACACCGATATTCCTGTACTTAAGAATAAGCAGTGAAGTGGTGCTGGCCATACTTCTGTGCTAGAGGTGAGAATGAAGCCTGCATTTTCTATGAAAAATATTGACCAGGGCACAACCAGAGTTTCAGGCCTATTGCTAGCCTTGAATTTTCACATTCTTATAAAGCAGCCACACCATCATGCAATCCTTATGCAGGCTTAAAGATTAGCCTCAAGACAAGAGGTGACCTGAAATACTGACCCGGCTTCAAATCATTGGGTGCTGTCATTGATTTCAATTAAACCTGTCTTTCACTGTACGCCTTCTGAAAGGGGAAAAATAGTTGATAAAATGAACATAGTGTGAAAAATACTCTCTTAATTGCCAAATGACAAAGGAATACAGTGAACTATAGGATCCTGAATACCTGCCTTTGAAATCAAGAGTGCAGAATAGGATGCCACTTCAGGGAACGTTTCCTTTAATTTGTTTCTTAGGGATGCAAGCTGGTGTGTGGCTAAAAATGGACCAGTTTTTTGAAACTGTTGAGTATCTTCCCATCTTACTGGGATCAGAAAATCATCTTAAATGCCTATCACTGTCACTTTAACAGGGAGAAGGGCAGCAGCCCAGACTTTTGCCCTTCAATGGTGCCTGAGAAGAACAGCCACGTATTTCGGAAGATACAGAAAATGTTAGCTGTTAACTGGAAGCGAGTTGGGTTCCTGTGAGGCTGGCGAAGCAGATGGGTATGGCTGGGCAGATCCCACTGTGGGGTGTGGGTGGGTACAGTGAGGCACGGAGGACAGAGGCCCCTCATCTAGGCGAGGCGCACTTCTGCCAGAGGCAGGCTGAAAGGCTTCTGAGTTTAGTTTGACTGTCAGTGAGGGTGAGGGACAGGCTGATGGCTTGAAGCAGTCTCAGCTGTTGGGAGGGTGGAGGCAGATGCTGAGAGTCTACAGCGCCATGCTGTGCCACATGCGGCTCCCGGCACCTGGGCTATCTCTGCAAGCAGATACCCAGCATAATGTTTTGTAGTATGGGGCTAAAGCTGGGCAGTCTGAGAACAGCAAAACTTGCAGGCTGTTTCCAAAGAGCTGGTGGTTAATCATTACTTGGATCACCAACATATAATTAAAGCAGTTTTCATAATGAAAGGGAGAAATGTGTTATGTCTCCTATTTCTGGGCCCTGGGGCAGCTACACAGAAGTAGATGTTTAATTCTGAAGAGTGAATAACTTTCATGCCCAGGTCATATGGGTTTAAGTTATTTGAGCCCTTTGCTAGATTGGGGTCATTTTCTCCTTTTTTTTTTTTTCTCTCTCTAATTAGTGCGACTGCTTAGCAAAGATATTTCCCATGACTTAGTGGCAATTTAGATTTCCCTTAACATCTCCAAACTGATTTCTTTCCAAAGATCACTACCAATTAGCACTAATCTTCCTGTGGACATTGGCAGACTTTCATACTTTCTGATGTTTATGGACTACATTGAACTTCAGTTAGTTTTAGAACTGCAGGACAAGGGACACAGGGTTAGGGTTGGGGTTTTTTGTAACATCACAGTTATGTATCTTTAATAATGATTCTTTGGTACTAAACACATTTCATAGGGCCAGAGAGCTCCAGTTATTTCATTAGAATGAAATGGAGAGTACAGATAAGCCATTAAGTAGCCTGTAAATCCCTGCTCTTGTGTGCCGACTTTTTTCCATAGTGATTTATACTAAGCTTAGAATAATCTTTTTAGAACTTTAAGCACAGTAAACAAGACCAAATTTTGCATTACAGTAGAGCTTTCAGGTTGAACTTACATACCATAGTAGGGCTAAATCTGACCAGCTCTGTTATGGATTCTCTGGCAGTAAGATACAAGGGAAGGAGCGGGAAGATCAGTGGTTTGGTTTTGGTCTCTTGGGACTCCCTGTAAAATAGTAAGGCAGTAATCTAAAATTAATGAAGTGACCATGGTAATAGTGGTGTGAGAACATGCTTGGATCCATTAACTCCTAATTCCAATGACTGTGGAAGGGCTGAGACTGTAGTGTTTGCTCAAAACCCTGTGAAATGCATTGTTGCACTTTCAGTTGTGGTGCATACCCAGCTGATCGATCCAGCGCTATCAGTACTCCTCCATACTTGTCTGCCTACCTGGCTTCCCACCTGCTCTAAGCATTCAGAGGATCCATGCAATACTGCGGAGTGGCAACTGTAAAATAAAGAGGATATGCTGGTGGCAATGGAATTGCTTTCTACGTTTTTATTCCCCAAACATCACTTCCTGTTAGATTCAAACAAAGAAAACTCTCGTTCCTAATTCATGTCTTCTCCTTTTGTGTCAAAATATCATCACTAATGTATCTTCAGAATTCTGCTCCTGCAAAAAGCAAGCTCTGAAAAAAAAAAAAAAAGTTCTATGATCTCTGTTGCAAAGTGGTTAACACTGAGCCCAGTAGCACAGCCCCAATTTAGATGTTCTGCAACACACAGAAGGACTAAGAAATGTTTTGTTTCTGGTATTTCTTTTTAGGTAATCCTAATAGTGAGAATTAATCTGAGTTTAGCATCTTGTTTATCCTTGTGGCTGGAAAATACAGTATCATGTTTTTCTATCCCGTCCCAGCAATATAGTTTTTCTGGCGAGACAGACATGTTAGAAGTGCCAAAGATGGTAGGAAAGCTGGATTTGGGGGCAGAAGGGAAGACTCTTTTCCATCACAGCTAATAATTTTATTCTTACTAGTTTAGCAGTCCTTTTAGTTTTCTGCCTTGACATGGAAAACTATTGGGGTCTGTGATTTTTGTGTCAGCTGGAGTCAGTCAGGAGCTGTTGGGTGAGCAAGCCCTTGCCATGTGGGTATGATAGCAATCATGAGCCAGTCTCACTCTTGGTTACCAGGGCACTCATCCAGTGTTGGGCACGATCGATCAGCTCTGTAGTTGGAAAACTGTGCCCACTTGCAGTGGTCACCTCGTGCCTGCTTCTGGAGTGTGGTTGTCCACCACTGATGGCTCCAGCTTCTGGACCTGTCTGTGCTGTGGTCCCAGATATCTGCTAGACTCATCCTTTTTGTTTATATTCATCTGCTCTTCTGTATGTCTGCCAGACCCAGGATCCACAGTCCCTCAGTGACTGGTGAGAGAAGACTCAATGGCTTTCTATTATACTTTAGTTTCTGATATTTTAGAGATGTTTTAGGAGAGGAAAAGCCACCTTACTCTGTGTGCAGTATTTCCCTCCTTCCCAAGCCAGGACGAATCAGGAATGTAATTTCCATCTTGCAGGAATGTGCTTTCCATTTTGCATCTTGGAGGAGGGTCAGCAGAGTTAGGAGTATCTCTAGATCTCTCTGATACAGCACTTGTGGAGCATTTGATTGTCCATCCCCTTCATTTGGCACATGCTGGATGCTAAATGCCTACCTCCACATCAGGCAGTCCACAAGCTGCGAGTGTCTCTTTACATCTGCAACAGAAGCTGTGATATCCCAAATGCAAAAGGACTTTTCCTCTCTCTTCTTCTCTACCTGTCCCCCAAGCTGAGTTGCAGGGGCTACCTGAAGCAAAGTGGATACAGATGTGGTCTTTCTGGAGAGTCCTCACCTCTGTAGGCATTAATGACTTTGAGGCCTGAGGGCAAGAGCCAAGGCGGGAGGATGTTGTGACTCTGTTCCAGGTTAGCATCCCTCCAAAAGCACTTGGCTTAGAAACGAATATTCTGTGAGGGGAGAGACTGCAAGACTCTTCCATTCCTCTGATGTTATTCAGAGGAGCTTTGTGCAAACGGATTGGTTCTTGGAAGCAGCATGGTTGTACTGTTTCTCTCTGGTTTGTTTTCCTAAGGAAGTTGAATAATTGTTAAACAAAACAGCTTTATTAAATCAGAATGAGATTAAACCAGCCTGGTTCATTCTGACTATGGTATATTTGTTAGCTGGTTTTTTCATTTTGGTTGTATGCAGTGTGTTTTGCTAGCGTTATTTTTGTTTGGTGAAAGGTAAAGCAGGAGGGAAAATGAACTCTCACTGTAAATATTTGGAAAGAAGGAAAACAGGCTGTGTGAGAGGGGGAAATGTTTGAGCTATATGCTTTTGAATGTTGCCGTAGTATCTGGCTGTGTTTTACCTTACATACCACAACATGAGAGACACCTGTTAGGATTCTCCTCACTAGTAAATAAAAGGTTTCCTGCTTCCCTGCAGGCTACCTCACTTTCTCCCAGCAGTTCATAAAGCTGTGGCATGTCAAAAAAAGCCCTTGATGTATTGACTTGATTTTCCATTAAAAATTAATTGCTTTCTGTGTGGTGAATGGTGATAAATAATGACCTGTGAGGTGTGCTGCGGTCTCAAGTATAGTTAACGCTCTTAGCCTTTGGTTGAATGAACTTTACGGGTGTCTGCAAGTCATGGCTTCACAGAGGTGACACAGGGAAGAAAGCTTTCTGTTGTGAAGCACCACATAGAAGTTAACAGTCTAGCTGCCAACTCTTAACCATAAATTTGAGTGACTTTAACAGGTTCTGTATGTGCAAGCACCATTGTTGTCCTCGAGTTACTGTCACATCAAGATCTGGCATCTGTTTTATTTCCTTCCGTCCTAGAAAATCTGAATTCAGTGTGTGTTAAAAAAAACCCAAAACAAAAGCAAAAATCACAGACATTATTCTATGGGCAAATAAAAACACTGTCCAACCAATTTCATTCAGGTAACTGGGGAAGCATGCATGTGTCACTTGAACACGCAACTGAAAAAACTGCATGTAACATTTGGGCATGCCCTCCGGTGCCAACCCTGCTTAAAAGAAGAGGCTGATGGTTTCCCATTACTGTCAACGGCAGCATAATTACAAATTCAGTTATGTCCTTTTCTTATATCTGGCATGTTGCAAAGTGTCTTGTGTCTTACCCCAGTCTGTCCAGCAAATTCTATGTCCGTGCCTGTTCTGGTGGTCCTAAAATGGCCTGAAGTCTCAGCTGTTCCACATCATTCATTGCTATCAGCTCCTGCAGCTCCTGTCATTCGTATCCTCTTCTGTGTTTTACTTCACTGATTTTTGATTTCAGACTGATTTTGAACTAATACTTCTGTTGAATTTATATATCTTTGTACTACTTCTCATTCTCCTGTTTTTTAATATTATTTTTATAATAGTATTTTTCAAACACTGTAAAGCACTTTAGAAAACATTAATTAAAGAGCCCGTGCAAAACAAAATGGATTTCTTTTCTTAACTGGGCACTGTGCTCAAAAGGTAAAAAACTACTTTGTTAATCAGTTTTGTATTTCTCAGTTCTGTTCATCTTATCTGGCTCTTTTTCTAGTCTCGCTGAAAGCTCTGCATGTGGATGAAGCAGAGAATGCGAATGCGGACTGTGGTGTATCCTTAAGGAGACAATTGTCTTTAAGCGTCATAGTGGTAATGTTTTCTTTTTTCCTCCCCCTTAATTTCTTGTATCTCTGGATGGCATTCAAGAAAGTCAAACCTCTTCTGTCTGAAAGCAAAGCAGCATCGTTTCTGTAAAGACACTGCATGGTGGATCCCTATGCAATTTACAGTAGACTGCTGGGTTGCGTGCCTGTGAGGGTGGAGGGTAGACAGAGGAAAATCTGGATGTATCACATCAAATTATTATTTAAACAGTTCTGGCAGAATTTGTCAAGGAAAGTAAGATAAATCAGGGTGAAGGCAAAAACAATTGTGTAAGGTAGTTTATACAAAGCAGTTGCCATTATAAATAATAAAGCAAAAAGGCATCCTTTTGAAACTTTCCAATAAATTTTTACCAGTTCTACCTTAAAGAACTGACAATTTTGTAGTACTTTGTGTTCTCACTCATTGCTCTTCCTTTGTTATGCGAATCTCCCCAAGTACTCTGGGCTTCTTGGTTTGGATCATAAATCTAGATCTTTGTTTCTTGCTCTTGTTTGTTTTTGTTTTACATCCCACATCCTAGGACCTAATCACTAAGGCTACATTCTTTATATAGATCTCTTGGCATCCAAGGCTTGCCTCTAGCCAGAACCCTCCCAGCTAAACAGAAACACAAAACCTTGGTTATTAATATACTGTTCTACTGAACATCTTTGTTCCCAGAAACAAATAGTTGCCTAAGCCAGAAGCACAGGGTAACACTGTGCTCTGACCAGTGCCTATCCACATGGACGGAAATGGTAGATTACATGAGGTGTTCATGTATCATTGACCTGCCCAAAAGAGCGTGGGGTGTCCTGGTGTGCCCTGGCATTGCTTCATGATGGAGTGTGTTCAGCAGCAGCCTGAAGCAGTCTCCTTCCTTTTCTCATGGTGACTTCTAAGCACATGAGAAACGGACCATCAGCTAAACATATTATGATAGTTGTAGCAGCAGCCTGTTCCTAGCTGGCACCAGTCTGAGGACCTTTCTCCCTTACAGCACTCTGAAAATACGAAGGAGGGGAGGCCAGGGACATTGTCTTGAAAGACTTTGGGGATGTTACACTCATGGCATGTTGTCTTCTTCATAAATCAGAGGAAATTGTGAAAAACATCTACATTTTAAGGAAAACTTAGACTGCGAAGTGATCCTGAACAAGACCATCAGAAAACATTGGCACCAACTTGTCACTCAGTTTAGGAGCATGCTAATTATTAATGCAGGCTTTAAAGTCTTGGGCAAAATACTCAAGAAAATAATTCATCCTGTCAGGAGTAGTTATAGAAATGCTGTCTCTGATGGCCCAAATTCACTTGGCCAGAGAGAATGTTGCCAATTTCTGTATTTAGCATCAGTGCAGCGTAAAAGTCCTGCTGTCCCAGACATCTGTCAATACCAGATTAATTGTTTGGTTAAGTACGGAGAACAGAATACAGGTGAGGTTCTGTTCCCATTGCAGTCAATAATGAAATGCTTGCTGATCTCCAAGGGCAGTGTAATTAATATCTGGGGAAATGTTTAAACCCATGGCATCTGGAAATATTCATTAGTATCTTGAAATGCCTGATTGTTTTGCACATACCTTGCTTCTCATTTATGTTTGCATTGGGATAGAGGTCTGACTATTTAAGTCTGAGGGGTGGCATAGATATTATCACTGTTCTAATTCTAGGATAAGTATTAGCCAGTCATAATTTAAAAACATTTATCTCCTAAACCAAAGGGTAGGTGATGGTTTATGTACTTAAGCAATGAAGCATATTTCCCCTGTGATTGGATAAAACTAGGGAATGGTGTTTCTCTTGATATAGTGAAATGTTGGCCAAATGGTTAGCAAATTTGTAGTTAATCTGCCAATCACATTCATTTCCATTTGAAAAAGTTGTGTTAACCACTAAAATCAGAGTTAGCAATTCATAAAAGAATGGATATTCATCTCTCTCCTTTGTTTAGAAGAAATCAACTAGTGAAGTTGTTCTGCAGTTAAAAATCTTAACCAGAGGATCACTTCTCAAAAGGACAAATCCGTAATGGGAGTTGTTAAGTTAGGCACTATCCTTTATTATTTTTTTTTTTTTCTGAAACAATTCTTTATTATTTAAATTTGGGAAACTTAAGCACTGAGTACTTTTAGGATGCATTAAAACTCTCTTTCAGTATCCGTCAGGTGCCTTAAGCATTGTCTTTCAACTTCTACCAGGTAATACGTTTCATGGAAATGGGTGCCTGAACTGAGCACTGAAATCATTCAAAATCAGGCCTCTGGATAGACAAGAGGCTGACCATCCTTCTCCAGGGACGTCGATTGGATCCTAGTTGCCTTCAAACACGGGGTTATCTAAAAATCCTGAGTAGGAACAGGACCAGACTGAAAGTGGATCGGGCCCAGATTTGTCCTTCTGAACTGGTTAAGGAGATTATGTGATCATACTGTGAAATGAAGGAGAAGCTGCAACGAGGAGAAATGAAGGCTCTGTTGACACATGGCAGATGTGTAATTTTAATTGGTTAAAACAAAGCTAATCTATGGGGGACATGTTTAGTGTGGCCTTTGGGACTCTGCTTTTTTCCTCCTCCTTGCCTGTGCCGTTGTACCAGGCAGCCACGGTGCCTTTGGTGTGAGAGTAGCTCTGGGTGACTTGGGGCTGTCCCCAGCGGAGCAGCTGTTGAGCTGGAAGAGGCGGGCTGTTTCCTGCCTTTAAGGGCCATCTCCCTTGCTGCGAAGCAGCACTGGCTGCAATATGCTTGCAGCTCTGTAGTGGTCCTGGTGGTGACAGCCCGATACGACAGAGAGCAATGACAAACAGCCAGGAGGTGATGGGAATAGCTCGTGTCTGATGTGAAAGGAAATGCTAAGAGCCTAAGAGCAGCACTGCCTAGGAGGACTCCCCTGTGAAAAGCAACTTGAGGTCCACCTCCACTCAGAAACTGAAGCAATGCAATATTAAAGAATGTGCTGTACCAGCTGGAAACGCAGTTGTAGCACTGCTGAGTCTGAGTGCTCCAGGATGAGCTGGAAACCTCCATTACAGTGCCCTGGCTCAAGGGTACCACAGCCAAGTGAAGTCAGCTTTGCCATGGTCAGATCTAGCACCATCAAAAACAGCGGTTCTCAAGCACAATATATTGTCCTAGGGCTGGTTGTTTTTGGCCATGTAACCAGTACATCAAGTGATGTCTATAAATAGCTCAATCTTGATTGTGCTAGCATAAATCTGTTATTGACGGCAGTAGGATTTGGGCTGCAAAGTGGTTGGTATGTCAACGTATTTCTATGGGGTGTTTGGTATCATTATTACCCTTCACGTGAGAAAGTAATTTAGTTGAGAACGCTGTGGCTACGGCAGCCTGAAATCTCTGTGTTAAAGGGCACTCTTCAGAACTGGACTGAGAGAAATGAACGACTGTGCCCCATTTTTTAAGCAGCTAGTCCTGTCTCCTAGCCAACACAAACACATTTCATAAAACATATGCAGATTGTGAGAAGCTGGTAGAAAACTAGTTCAGGAGTTTCCATCCTTGCAACTTGTCTTCCATTCTTCTCTTATTTTCATGACTAGACAAATTGGTCTGGATGCCTTAGTTTCTACTCAATGAAACTTCAGTACTCTGCAGGAATTCAGTAAACCAGAAACACAGCCTGGTGTTTGAGAAGTTGCTTCCATTTTGAGAATGTGTTTCTAGAGAAGTAGGGTGTGAGTAGATGTGGGTAGTGAAAGAAATGGCACCAACCAGTGCAGTCTTGATTTCTGAAGGCATTTCCTGAGTTATTTTAAAGGTTTTGTGTATGGCTACTGAAACTTTAACTCTGAATATGAACTGTCTTTTTAAATGAAAGCTATTAAGCCTGGCCCTCTTCATCACTTCATTTCAGTCAGTTGAAGTGCTTACACAGCTTTGGTGTTCTGACCTAAGCTTGCTCCCTGAGATTAATACACATCAACTTCTTCCATGAAAACAGAATAGAAAAAAGCTTTACCTGCTCTTATCTTGCATGTCATGTCATCTTCTGTTTACTTTGGTTTGCTCATATATATATGTGTATCTATTTTATGCTTCTATACTCTGTAGTTTTATATTTTCTGTTTTGTGATTTTCATTGAAAGTTTACATCTGATTTTCTAGGCTGGACTAAAGAATGAATTTTCCCTATACAGACAAAAATCAAATGGGTTTTATCCTAGATTAGAAGTTGCGTTTATGTATTGGCAAAGTATGGCATATAAAGTATGTCATATAGGACATTTACTTAATTTACTCAAAATACAAGTAATAAATGTTGTAGACATTAACAGTTACCTTCCATAAATTGAGCGTAAACTGAGTCAAAAAAGCATGTGTGTAAAACAGACCCCAAGGTAGTCGTTGTTTACATGCTAGCAATTTACACAGACTTCTGTGCCACCACTTCTTTCTCTATGCAGTCAGTCGTTACCACAGAAACTGCAACAATGTGGCACTGGGAGAGATAAAGCTCCTTCATTAAGAAAGACAATCACTAGCATAAAAATTCTCTTCATCTTATCCCTGCTGTTTGAAGGGTGTAAAGCGCTGGTATGTCACAGTCATTGCAAATAACATAAATTCAGCCTTTCATAAGGAAATGCTTTTAGTAATGCCCATTTGAACACCTTGGTCAATGCAGGTTTTGCACAAAGACAAGCTTTCAGCTACTGTTGGACTGGAAACAGCCCCACAATGTAGAGCTTGAATGGAGCATGGTAGAACTCGGAGAGAATTAGCCACCAACTCCAGATATTCTTTTATGAATTAAGGGGAAGGTGTTTTGATTTTTCCACAGGAATGAAATAAATATGCATTCAGAAGCTCTTGTGTAGGTCACTCCTGAACAGAGGGTGTGAAACTATCTGGACTTGGATTCCATGAGAGTGCTGGTAGCGGTAAAAAAGACCTAATTCACCTTTATCTTTCTCCTTGAGGCAGAACAAGAGACTGGCTACAGGCTGAAAACCTGTTGGATTTGAGGGAATTTATGGGTGCAGAGGTTGTAGTCAGGTTGTGTCTCCGTGGCAATACAAAGGTGGACAGGGACTTTTCTGCCATCACTTTCCCTAGAATCAGCTGGGCTTAAGGAATGAAGAAGAAAAGTGCACACACATTATTAACCTGATGTGCTCAAGGCTCTTAAGAAAGAAAAGGAAGAGACCTTCCTGCTCCCTAAACTCAGTACAGCCTCCTTTTCCTTTACATTAAACCCTGCCTTTAGGCTTTGACTGGAGGCTTGTCAAGAGTGGACTTTTTACGGCATTCCCTGTGGGATCCAGTCTGTTTTTCTGGGATCTCCAAGCAGGAGTGCCATGAAGAAATACAGAGGCAAAGGCTTTCCCAGGCTTTAATTATGAGCATTGATGTGCAAGAACCACTCTCTATAGGAGCATCTCTATACTTCCACCTGTGCTTTTGGTGCTTGCTGGCTTCCCTCATCTATTTGTAGCAAATGATGGACACCAAATTTGCCTCAAAAGATCTGTCTGATTTCCATCCACATGATATGCGGGACACGGTTGTGACACCAAGCATGAGCAGTGCTGGTGAGTGTACATGCTTGTTGTCAGACAGCCCCAGCTTTGCTGCTGAGGCATTACAGATCACAGTTAAAATACAGGTAGCTTCAAGAGACCAGTGTTCTTTTTGGTTACCATAAGGTAGTGGAAAAGCAGATGCTTACTGTCAAGAGGGAGAAATGATAATTCTCACCATAATCTCACTGCTAAGTATCCTGTGAGACACTCTTTGCTTTAAGAAATGGATTTGAGGTATCTCAACTTCTTCTTAGGAAAATGATTTAGTAGATTATCATGCCAAAGTGTGGCTTATACAAACTTCCATGGACACCAACAAATTTACGCAGAGCTCTACTCCTGAGCTGCTCTACACCTCTGGTATTGTTGTATAGCTTTAAATGAAGGCATTGCCATCAATCAGCCTGTCACCTACCTCACTACCCACTTCTATTAAATGATTTCACTATCAGCTAAGATGGAGCATACCAGTGAGTGGCATATTATAAGTGTCTAGAGAGATTAGATACTGAAATTAGATGGATAACATCCAGACTGCTGCACTGGATCTCTGAGCTCCCAGTACTGCGATTGCCAATGTGTCCTGCTTCAGTCAGAAAACCTAAAGCTGCGCTTCCTCGTTCGTTTCTCTTAATAGAGGGTGCAAACAAGAGGTGTGTAAAGTCAGTCTCCTGAGAAAGCCACAATAACTGCGTGCACTATATAAGCAATGTGGCATCTATTTCTTCTTTAGAAATAGTGTTGAACATTACGGTATTTGCCTGAATTCATCAGATGCCTTAGCAAGCTCTAACCCCTTCTGTTTTCAGTTTCTTAAACCAGTAGCTTCTCAATCTGTTTTCCTTGGGGTGGTCCTTGACAAAAGATGATTTAAAAAAAAAAATAATTGAAGTATCAGTAAAAACTGGTCACCTAAGAGATCTGAAAGCTGATGAGACCTAAGATGACAGCCTTCCTTGGGGAAAAGATCCTTCTCCCTGAGAAAATTGGTTTTAATATGCTGGAGTAGCATAGGATTTAAAATTGGATACGTGGGCATTAACGTACTGCCTTAGATTCTGTTGTCTTATGATAGGAAAACATTCTGCTGAGAAAAAGGTACAGTATATAGGCAATAGAAGAAAATATAGCTACAGGTTTTGAGAAATAGCATTTAAATGCCCGTTTCCCCTGGTGTTATCTTTTTCTTAGGGGCACAAATTTAAGAATACACAAAGGGAAAACTGGGTCAATTGGTGGACTCATATAGGAGGCCAATGGCCTTACTGCAGATGGCTGGCTGTAGAGTATGTTAGACAACGTTTTTATGAATGCTTTAGAAATATTCAGAAATGTGTAGGGATTACTTAATTATTCATCAGTCACAGCTATAGAAACAAATAAATAGGTTGCCATGGGTTCATCTTTTCAGGGCTCAGTAAGAGTACGAAAACCGATTAAAAATCCCAGCAAGTTTTCTAAATTTAAAAATGTAATGACTTAGGGTCCCAGAGGTTAATGCTGGAAGAGGACTTCTGCTTTATTTTCTGTAGGAAGATGTCTTTTCTAGTCTCCAGCTAGGCTCCATGTTTGTAGAAGAGAAGGAATTGTTTCTCAGAGTTTGAATATATATATGGATGTATGTATCTATATAAATTAAGGTTCTTTTTCTCATGATAATTACTATAGAAAACAATCTCAGTCTCCTTAGTTGAATGAGCCAGCATAGCATGGCCTTGTTCTTTACTGCAGCCTCTGGGTGTTCCTGCAAGAAAACACTGAATAACATTCAGGACAATAAAGTAATAAAAGCTGTAGTATGCTTTTTAAATAATTTGGGGGTTTTTCTTGTGTGAGTCTTGTGTGAATTTTTCATGGTAGAAAAGTTATTTTTAGAAATCTCTATATCTGCTCCTGAGCACCAGCATTTGGCACTCTGGAAACAGAATTTAGATTTATGCTGATGGTGCCCTTAATTCATAAGTTGTCTTAAAAATCATTCCCTGTAATTTGTGTTATAAAAGATTGGGAAAATAAAATTCTGCTTTCTTTGTGTTCTCTGTAATTTGGGTGGAAAGTGGAAATAGTTGCAAAATAAAAATTTCAACCCTGACAAGATCACAGATAAGAATTTAATCTCAGTTATACCAGCAAGCACCGGGTGGCAGGGGTCAACTATCAAATGAAATACAACTACTCAAGAACTCTGTTTAGCAAAGAGCCTGAACTGTAATGCTCCGTGTGTGATGGCTCATCACAACTGATTAGCTGAAGTTTTGGTATGGGCAGAAACGGGAATGTGAAGGGAGAAATTCCACACAGGTGGGATTTAAAATGGGACCCTCGGGCAATCCCATGCACAGGCTGCTGAAGGAAGGTGAAAGTGTTCTGGTGCTATTCAGTATCCTTTTTTATGGGGTAGGAGATGTCTAACTATGATGCAAATTTTGCCGAGTGCCCTGAGGTTCAGAGTAGAAATAAGAATTTTGGTTTATTGCTGATAATTTTAAACTGAGCACCTTGCAATCCAGTGTGGCCAAGTCACAAAGGGTAGCATGTGGAGAAGATGCCAAGGAGGAAGGTGGGAAGGGCAGCTGCTGTACTGCTGCCAAGGAGAGGGTAAAATATTTCTGCACTCCCCTCCCCTCCTGAGGGATTCCTCTCTCATTTGTGTCCTCAAGCGTGACCAACTCTGTTGACTAACACAGTGCAGCTTTTATTTCCATCGCAATAGCAAAATACCCCTTCTCTCCCCTCTCAGAAGTTCTGGCTCACCTTGCCTGTTCTCCTTCTCTTTCAGGCTGCAACTCCTGGCCTCCTCCCTTAGCATGGTCAGGTGGCAATGGGGACAAGCCTCGGTCCCTGCCTGCATCTTGGTGGCATTCAGTGAGTCTAATAAGACATTTGTTTGTTTTCTAGAGAACAGAGATCGGTATTTCAGAGAAGAAGACCAAGATGTTGTGACAGATACCAATCTGCCTGGAAAATACTGAGCCTTTGCTACTGTTCTCAGGGAGAAGAAATATGAGGTTGTAGAGAAGCACCCCTTGGAACTAAGCACTGCATAGGTACTTCTGGATTTAGTATTATTGCTTTTGACCTGTTTAGACACATTTACAGTGGTGAGTCTGTTGAAATCTGGCTTTTTTTTTTTTAAGCAGTGGGAGGCAGGATTCTTGTCATGTTTCTGTTAATGATTTCTTTCAAGAAAAAAGTGGGATCTTTCTGTGCCTTGGTTTGCGCATTTCATGAGAAAATTGGAAGAATTTTTGCATATGTAGCTAGAGGTACTGAAAGGATTAAGTAATTTTTGTGAAGTATCTTGAATTTCTGGAAAAAGAGATGTTATGGACAAGAAAAATATTACCCTTTCTGCATGAATACTAAAAATAGAAGTTTGAGCAGTGATACCTAAGACAATCTAAAACTCCTCTTAAACATTTATAAATCCTCCTCTTTTTTGGCTATTCTTGTAGATCCTGTTTCTGAAGATGCTCACTATTGGCAACTTGTAGGCAAATCACTGGAATTTAGGGATACTCAGCCCTGATGCTGATTCTTTTTCTTTATCACAATTCACAATATTTTCTTTGAGCTCCATGTAGAAGGCCAGTTTCCCAACGGGAATAAGTGCAGGTAGCTCTGTTCAGCTGAACATCTCTATGCCTATTTGTATTAGCTAAAGGTCATGCTCACATCCTGACGTACAAACATCTCAGTTTGCAGTGTCAAAGCTATTGCTTGTTATTTTCCCAGTAGTAAAGATACTGCTGAAGAAATTGGCCTCAAAATCCTGCTGGCCATCTGTAAGATGGTTTAGAGTTCATCCTGTTCTGCTAATATGTGGCATTTGTAGTGCAGGCTCTGGTGAGGGAAATCTTGATGGGAATAAACTGGTACAACCTCATAGTTGCCAACATCAGCAGAGGCAACTGGATGCCCCTGCAGGGTTTACCTGGTATAATTTCAGAATAAAATCCTTGCTTTAGGGCTTTAACTGCTGTTGACTGTCTGAAATGCAGCTGCTGTGCTGCTGAACTACCTGAAAAATCCTATCATATGGATAATTTCAGACTGTCAGCAGTAAAAACAATAGCAGGCAGGGAGGCTACAAAGAACCGGTTAAATCAGACTTCCTACCTCTTTGGTATTCCTGGATAATAATCCACCTACAGTGACTCTACACTGTGGGTAGAAAATACCTACCTCTTTTTAAACATAATTTATGCACTCCTTTGCCTTTTGAAAAGGTTAGACACCAGAAGACTGCTCTGCTGCGCTAGGGCTCAAAATTACCATCAAAATATGTGCCTGATGTGCAAGTCAATCTGCCAAGTCATAGACGTTACAAACAGACATTTGATTACAGTGTGTATTTTTAAAATATGCTTTTTGGCTACGTAGCTTTAGCAAACACCGTTTCTTCCAGTCTGTGCTAAAAGGACAGGGATACATATGCTGTTAACCTGGCACAATACGAAACCTGCCATAAACTGATTTCCCCAGAGGATTTCTTTCTGCAAGGACTGCGTGCTATAAGGCAGTGTCTTCCTGAGGATTCGAAGTGCCCTTGGCTTGATCTGCAGTAAGCAGGAAGGAAGGTGCCTGATTGTTTCTTCTGTGATGCAGTGGTGGCATCTGAGGAGGCTGAAAGTGTGAAGGAGGCTTAAAAGGAAGCTCATACCTTTTTTTCTTTTTCTTTTTTTTCCCACTTAAGAGAAAAAAAAAATGTTTTGGGGCTTGGACATGAAGGGGTTGGTTGGTGAGAAACTTCTGCTTTTGAAGTAAAAGTCAGACCTAGAAAATTCTATGGTGTTTGCATAAGTATTGAAATTACAACATTGCTAAAGCCTGAAAAGCAAGGAGTTGGCTGGGGAATATATTTCTAATATAATTGCTTTCTGACCTTTTTTTGTTTTGCTTTGAGTTTTGACTATCTTCACATTCATTATAATCAGCAAACACTGGGAAAGAAAGGGGTTTTTTGTTAAAATTCCAGCACCTTTCCCTTGTTCTTCCATTTGGAAGATGAGTAATTCCTGGTACCTTGAGGAATTACTTGGGGGGAGGGGGGGGAGGAAGTAAAATTTTACACTTTTGATCCCTTGAATTAGACAACCAGGATACAAGAAACTTCAGGCCATCCCCATATGCCATAAACAAAACCATAGTAAATATGAGTTAGAATTAATTCTTCAAAAGCAGTGCATATTTTGAGGAACAGTATGGCCCCTGAGCAATATCAAAGACACATAGCCATTTTCTGGTCGCCTATGGCAAGAATTACCAGATTATTACAGTGGAAGGAGGCACCAGCGCATGGGTCTTGTCTTGTTCGCATATCTCCAGCACACTCTGTGGCCTGCATCCTAGTCAAAGGGTGTTTTCAAAGAGATTGGTATCTACAAAGCAGATGTGCAACTCTTGTATCGTCTGCCTTGCTCCTTGAGTCTTCAGGAGAAAATAACTAGGCTACTCCCTGTCCCAAAATATTGCCAGTGACAGAAAAGGTCCAAGTGTCGTTCTGCGGTGTCTGTCCTGACTTCTTTACCTCTCATCCTGATCTGTAATAGTATCTCTGCCGCTTCTGGCTGAATGTTTCCTCGGGAAGCAAATAGCTTATCTTCAATATCTGTTTGATGCCTTTGTGTCAGAGGTCTCATAATATGAAGATGATCCTGGAGATAAAGCCAACCTAACTGAGAAAAAGGTGACTGCTCCCAATATGCTTTGTGCCTTTCTACAATTGCTCGGGGAGCTTCAGCATATGTCAGGCTTCAGCATATACAGCATCTGCTCTGGCATCTTGTTCTGTAGGGTGTTGGTCTTCTTGGAAGAGACCCACTTTGCTAGACACAGCTCTCGGCTCGTACTTAGTCTGCCTGTTCTGGGAAAGCAACGTGTTTTCTGACAACAGTCAAGATAAAAATCAAGAGTTCATTCTATTGCCACTTCAGGGCTGATGTGTAGCTTGCTGCTTCAATTTGAAATCTCTATTCAGAATACACAGATTATGGAGGCGGTGGGTTAATTCACTTGGACTATTTTCTGGCTTTATGAGGTTGCTGCAAACTGGGGCCGGTTAAAATGTAGCATATGATTAAGTCTGCTAGTGCTCTGATTTTGTGTTTTGTTTTAAAATATCTATTTGGGGATATAGGTATTCCATTTTTAAACTATGTCATTATTTTCATTAAAAGTAACTTAGTAGATCTGTCGGTAATCTGTTACGCACATTCGACTGAGTGTGTCTTGCGTTAATTTTTCATCTGAAAGAGCAAAAAGAATCTTCTGAATTTTTAACTGTTGTTTAGAAAGATTTTGTAGATACAGTGTTAAATGTTCCTAAGTGTTACCTCCCTGATCCAGGAAAGCTGTGCTTTCTCATTTCCTGTCAATCTTATTGAGGAATGCTGAATAATCAGAAAGAAGCAAAGATAAGATTGCCTTCTGATCCCTCTGATTTATTTTGAGAACAACTTTAGTTCTTCCTGTGTTGAAAAGATGTCCTCACTTCACCTGCTTAAAGAAAACATGATACTGGAAATTTAAACAGTATCTCCAATTTATCTCTAAATTGCTGTGCAAATGTTAATTAGTCTCCACAATACCCAGAAGAGGTGAATAAATAATGTTCTGTTGTCCTGATTATAGATGTAAATCACTGTCAAGAAGTTATGACTTGCCAGCGGTCACATTTGAAGTCAGATCAAGAGTTGGTGCACTCCTATGCTTCCTACACAAGATCTTATGTCTGCTACCTTATCTATTCTTCAGCTCCATCACTGTATCTGCCACTGTATCTTAAACATATATTCATATTGGAGTCATCAGTGAACAGAATACATTAACAAGCCACATCTTTTCATTAGACAGCATATATTCTCAATTAAAGATTGCCCATTTATTCTAGACTTCTTTTTTTTTCATCAATGTGATCAAACAAGGGCAAAGGGAGTTCTAATTGTCACATGGATTTGATGTGCAATGAGAATCACCTCCAGAATAATACCTGTGGGGAATGCTGCCAAAACTAGCATGGCATCTTTTAGTCTGACAGAGCAAGAGCCTGTGACTGCCTCTCACTTCCACAAGTGCCCTATATATTTATCAGGCCAGTTGTTTTCTCCTGAAATCCCACTTAGTCTTGGGTCACAGCTGAAAGGAGTCTGTATGTGTTGTGAAGGCCATAATTCTTGTGCAGGACTCCTAAGAGGAGAAGCAGGTTTGGCTTAGGTTGGAACGCTGAAGTGTCTGCCCTAGAGCTCTTAAGGAGATGAAGTTGGCCTCCTTTTTCTCCGCCCCCCCCCGTTAAGCTCTTGTGCCAGCCGTCAAGGTGTTTGACCTTCACAGACCACAGAAAAAAACTGAGTGCATCGAACATGCCATCCAAAATCCTTAAATGTCCTTCCAGCAAAGGCTTCTCCAGTACTAGCACTGGTGATAATACATGAGGCTTTTCACTGTGAAGCCTAACCCTTTTTTTCTTCTTTGGCAAGCTTGCAACAGAAGAACGTGCTCTTTTGACCACAAAATCACAAATTACTGCAAATTCCCTTCTTCCTGGGCTCGTGTGAGGGCTGCTTTCTTGCTTGTGGCACATGCAGAATGTACTGGCATATTGCTACCTCATCTGAAATATTCCAATTAGGTTGTTCTCACCTTGCTGGAAAAGGAAGGATTTGCTGTTAAGTTGCCAGGGTCTGAGATGTCAAGCTCTTGACAGTCTTGTTTCTCTACTACTAGGCTGCTGAGGTGATTTGTCATCCTACATTCCCTTTTTAGGGTCCCAACACTATTTGTTCTTCAATGTCTAGTGAACATTGAAGGGTGGGACTTCCCTCTCCCCACAGTGCTTTGTTCTTCTAATTCTGAAGCCTCCTCCCTTCTATTTGCTGTTGCTACATCCTACTCCAGGCATTTTCCTTCTCATTGCTTACACTGAAACCACTGTTTTCTGTAGTTCCGCTTCAAGAGATTGTCCTTCTAATGTCTGACAATGACTGCAGTTCCTCCACTGCACAGCATCCCGTGCTTACCCAACAACAATTTAAATGTTGCTAAAAACCCAGAATTGGCCACAGCCTCTGGGTGAAGGGGGAACAATGAGAAGGACAAGATGGTGTTGATCCTTCTGAAAGGAAGAGTGGTTTTGTGTCCGGAAAGGGCCAGAGAAACACAGAGCCAGGCTGAGAATCATTTGAAGAGGATGAGGAAGCCTGTATTTTCCTTATGTACATGGAAAACTGTTTTTATTCTCAACTGATTTAAAAACAAACAAAAAACCCTCCTCAAACAAGCTAAAGGGCTGCAAGGAGAAGATGTATATTTGTAAATACCTCAATGGAAATTATAAAAGCAGTTTGGAAAAAAGGGATCCTTTTTTCCTCAAAAACATTCAACATTTGTCATATTTGTCCTGCAGACTCCAAATTGGCAAGGTTTTTTCCTTATCCAAGGTTTTAGCAAAACTTTGTGCAGAAAATTTTTTGCTTTTTATCTTTTGATCATTCCCTCTTAAACTTTGCTGGTTTGTTCTTTCTTTCTGACTATGATTCTACTTTTAAACTTTTTTATTCAGTAAGTATGAGGGGAGAAAAAGAAACTAATACTGGGAGAAAAAAAAAACTTTGGAATTTTTCTCATGGGGGAAAGGGAGAAACTTTGAATAAACCTTCTTTGAGAGGAGGAGGACAGAAAGGAGAAAAAAAATCTTTTCTTGCCAAAAAGAAAATGTATCCACGTTTATTTGACCAGCTCTAGATCTGAAATTGTAGAATATATATAATACTGTCAATACTCCAAAACTTGTTTCTTAACCAAAAAGTCTATGTATTGTGAGAAGGCTCCCTAAATATCATCTGCAAAGTTTCCAAAAACACAACCCCAAAAATATTCATCAACTTTTTCCCTCCCTTGCAACCAACACGAGTAGCTGGATTTGAAAGACACGTAAGGCTGTGGAATAAATGTTAAAGAGGGGCTGGTGACATGCACGGTGACTTTACTTTTGGTGCATCTCTTTCTAGGTGTGCGTTTAAAAAATAAAATCACTGCCTCAGCACAATGTGAAATTCAAAACCATCAGTGATTCCTTAGCATTTTGATGAAGGTAGGGGTATTTGAAGAAAAAATGGATTGTACCCTAAGCTGCAAGCCTATGATGAGTTTTGTTAACTAGAAGAATTTGTAATTTGGGCTAGTGAGTTGGCTTGAGTGTTTTTGTGGCCTGTGGGCATTTTAATAGCAGCTCTGCGGTGAGTACTTGCAGTGAGTGCTAGCAGGAATTATGCAGCTTGATAGCTTCATGTCATCTTGAAATTTTTCTTGATTAAAGCCAGTGTCATATGCAGTGCAGGTAGTGAATGCGAAGATATTTTTTTCCATTTGTATCCAAATCTTTACTGATATGCCTTTCAAAATACAGCTTCTGGTCTCTCAGTAAACATGGTACAGGGCTTGTGAATGTAGTTCCCACACATAAATTGTCTACTGCATTTTTCTGAATGTATTTCTGAGCCCTTTGCCATCTATGTACATTACAGCTCTCGTAGGAAGGTCTTTAGACCAAATTACTGCTGTATCTGGACAGTCATGTACAACCTCATAGAAAAAATCTTTTTATTTTTCAGTTCTTTTGCTACAGTTGTCAAAGTGAGGAGCAAGGATGCCACAGAAAGGGATTTCTGCTGTAAGTTTTGCAGTTACTAGAATTAATGGTGTGCCCACACCTACCGTAAGTGGAAATTACATCTGTTAGACTGGCATTGCTAAATAAAACCTGGTTGGCTATTGGGATGAACAATGTAATCAGATATCTTTGCGGCCAAAAAAAAAAACACCCAACCACAGCTATTGCTCCTTACATTCATGTCTAGGATCTCTGCTTGAATTTACCCCAATTCTCACACCTGTAAACACATGCGCCTTACATCTAAAATAGATTTAGGACAATCAGGATAAAATGAGATTAGATGAAATTTCTCACTGGTCTGAGTTAGACCTTGCTGCTGAAGTCAAGAGCAGGAAAAGCTTACATTTGCAAGAAATGTCATAAAATCAAAGAGCTGTTGTGTGTGGTGTTCTCAGCAGACATACATCTATTTTGAAATCCTACTTGGATGAATAGAGTACAAAAAAGTACTTCATGTTGGTGCTTATAAAAATGGTACTCAAATAATCAAAACAAAAGCCTATGGATACATAGTCCCCCTGTCCAGTATTCCATAACCACATAGATCCAGGGAACAGAGCAGATGCCTGCTTTACCCAGTTCTCCACCTCCTAGCAGAGTGAAAATAAGGATGACCTCGCCAGATTCCTACACGTGAAAGACAACTTTACACTATTTGCAAGAACACGGCAGAAGCTTTGTGGATGTGGCCCCTTCCTTTGAATTTTCTTACAAGGTGACTTTCATCCTAATTGTCTTGAGTATTTTGCACTTCAATATTGAATACTTGTTTAAAATTCTAACGATAGTTTGTTTATATCTTGTCCTTTTTGTAGAAGTTTTAAAAAGTATTTTCATAAGAGAACAAGAGGCCTAGGAACACAGCTCCAAACTTCCTGGCTTTTGCTCATATTCCTACCACAGTTCCCAGTAAGATTCCTCTTTCATCTACGTTTGCCGTAGTTTCTCCTTTCTTGCTTTCTAATAATTTGAGACAAGATGACAGAACAGATTAGAAAAATATTTATAAATAATACCATACGTAAAGAGGCATTTACCCACTGAATCTTAAAACTCATTCCCTGATTTGGTTCTATTTTTATAAGCTTCATCTTACTTGACACTGACAATGATTCATATAAATATTAAGTATTCATTTTTAGTCCACTGCACATAAGTGAAGCTAAGCTGTAGTGTTCTTTGGAGTTTTCACCCTGCAGGTCCTTACTTAGGATGGAAAGAGGGATAGAAGGATTCAGTACCTAAGTGCTCTACAATTTGGTCCTATGGTCCTATATTAGATAGTACAGGTGTAGCATTTTTTAAATTTTCAATGCCATTCATATTTCAATGGGGGGCTTTTTTTGATTTGGTTTTTTTTTTCTTCTCCAGGATACAAAAATAGGATGTATTAACTTGAATTAAAATCTAAATCTGAAGGCTGCGGAACATAACATGATTTCTTTTTTATACCTCTTTGTTGTGTTGTAGTTATGTAGAACAACTCTATCATATTCTTCTGCTGCATCTTTTTTTTTTAATTAAATTAGTTTTTAAAATGTTTTATTTATTGTCCAAACATTTCATTCTTTAGACTGCACAGCAAAGCTATTTAAACAATGAAAGTGTTTTTTTCAATATTTGTCACTTGTAAATTCTAATACAATTGTATTTCTGTTATAGCAGGAGTAGATTTGATAACAGATGGTAAAACTGCAAAACTGCCTCTGCTTCATTAGAGCCCCTGGCAAGACTCCTATATAAGTTACATTACAGTACAGAGGGATATTTAACAATATACCCTTCACAGTTTCCACTAAGATTTTGAACTAGCGTTATGTGTATCATGAAGGCAGTGAATGTAATAGCCAGAATGTTTATTGATCATTTCTGTGTTGGTTGTTAATGCCAGAGCTAAAGCATACGTGCTATGAAAGGCCCTAATCTTGCAAAGACTTGTTCTAGTGCTTTTCCAAGTTAAATTTATCCTGGCAATAGTTTAATTTAGATTGCTTTCCTTTAATAGTGATAATGCACTTTGAAATATTAAAAAGCAATAAAACGTAAGTGATCAATCTCCATTTAAATTAAAAGAATGTTTATGTTAAAATATTGATGAAAAGGCAGCCTTCAAACATTTTAAGAATGCTTTTATTTACATGGCACGACTGAAAGGTGACAGATTGATAGCCCTGGGAAACGTAAGTCTTTTCAAAACCAATTATGTGATGTGTCCTTACACTGACTTGGGAGCTCGCTTTCCAGTGTGGCAGAACTTCTCAGACTCTGGGGTGGAAAAGTTCTCTCTGCTTCTGTGTATCATCTACATCTGCGTATCATCTCATACTTTTTTGTGTGTTTTGTGCATTCGTTCTCCATAGGGGATGCACAGAGATCATTAAATCGCTGCACATGGTTCATCCTGGAGGCAACCGCGTGACGACAACAACATACGGTTATTTCCTACCAGGAACTGGCTTCGAACTAGTGAGTGAAAATAAAAAACTAGCGTTGTCACACACTAAAGTTACGCTGGCTCTGACACCGTCTCTATATATATCTGCTTTCTGCTGTTAATCTTCCTGAATTCAGTAGCCCAGAATTACCACATAGGAACAGCTTCTTAGTTCCACGTTATTGGGAAATGCTGCTTTGCCACATACCCAGTATCTTGGTTTGTGAATTCCTTGTGCCATGCAAACTGGATCAACTTCACTATCTGCCTGGATTATGCAACTGTCTGAAGCCAGGAAGTCTCTTGAGCAGAGACAGATGAAAATTTGAAATCCTGCAGTTGGAGGAAGATATTAAACCTTAAATTTCACATTCTAAGCAAAAAACTGTAGCCACTGGATTATTGCATCCGGCGAACTGTTTCACTCTACTAATATCTCCTGTTTTCATTTGAGCATGTTTTTGAAAACAGCTTCTATTCAGTGTGTATTCGGCAAGTACGTTTAAGGGACTGTGCCGGTTAGTGAAGAAAAATTACAGGCATTAACAAGGCTTTGATATAAGGCAGTTGCCAACAATACTAAAGCAGTTCCAGGCATAGACAGAAACAATTCTGTAGGTACTGGGAAATTTTAATATGCATTTTAAAAAATTACATCTGCACTAATATCAGGGTCAGTGTTTTGGGAGTTGTAAGTTTGAACTCGCGTGGCTACATCCTTTCATGAGTCTGGCCTCAGAAGCGAGGATGTAGGAACTGACTGCTAGATTTCCGTGACGCTGGAGTGATGGAGAGATGGTGGGTGCCCACCCCTGCTGTCTTTGCACTGGCTCGCACAGCTCATATGCCTACCGCACCTTTCGAAGAATTCATAGCTTTGGGTGATCTTCTGCTCCAGTCCAGGTTGGTTTGGGAAACACCATATCTGAGTATAGTGTAAATTCTTCCCAGAGATGCTTACTGTTAACTTGCTGGCTTTATGGCAATAGCATTTAGAGGTGTCAACAGAGATTACAACCTTATTGTGCTAGCTACTGCAATAAATACATAGTAAGGGAGAGCTGCAAAAATGCAAAGCAAGTGACCTGAGAAAAGCTGTTTTCCTGTTTTGAAAATGGCGTACTAAGTTAAATTCACAGAAAATGAGAAGGGCTGAAGCATACCCAAACAAAATGGCTTAATGAGCTCATATAACATGTTGTTTGTGTGCTTGTGTCATTGCAAATGTTCATCTGCTGAGCTACACGAATATGGCCTGCCTTCATACTACTGGCATGCTGCAGGTGCTAGCTGAAACCCCCGAGAGGATTCTTCAGAGCTAACAAGCTCTTGTACGCTAACAAGTATACAAGTAATAACTTTAGTCAGATCTGCTAACAAATACTCGCTTTATAAGGTGCATTAATTCAGTTGCTTGCAGTCATCTGTCCAAATCTCAGTTTTGGGGGATTTTTTAGGGTTTTTTGTTTTTTTTTTTTTTTTTTTTTTTTT
>Ga0065711_1006389_pt1 | contig 26372 bp, 15 predicted proteins | sample Hoacrofraction12_FD_59098 | JGI IMG/M metagenome (GOLD analysis project Ga0065711, IMG submission 59098) | Hoatzin crop microbial communities from Cojedes, Venezuela - Epithelial fraction 12 v2 (version 2) | ecosystem: Host-associated > Birds > Digestive system > Esophagus > Crop | place... | reverse complement strand
TTTTTTTTTTTTTTTTGGTGCCAGGTAATGATACTTTACTGGTACCATGCATTTGAGAGTTAGAAAATTGAATTATCCTTGTTTTACAAGTGAAGAAACTGGAGCAGAGAAACTCAAAGCCCAAGACAGGGACAAAATCACTTTTAGAATTAATAGTAGAATAAACAAGTACATGGCTCCCAGTCCTAAGCTCAGCATGCTGTAAAGTGAATGCTTTCCTCAATGATCTGAAAGTAAACAGAAAATGACTGATAATAAATCTTATAGATGACTGTTCCAATGTGGATAAAACGCCCAGGCAGCATGATACAAATCCACTTTGTTCTTTTTTCTTCAAACAAAAATTCTTGATCCAAAGCAAAGCACAGATTTATACAGGAACAAGGAATGGAAGCCATAGCTACAGAATGCACGTGAATTTGAGAGAGGCAATGGGCAGTACCCTAAAAATCAATTACTAAAAAAGCCCTAAGGGTTTGGGGGTTTTTTAGAGAAATTGAAGAGAACTCTCCAGTGTGACAGGCTGATGATATCTTTGGATACACAAGGAGGAAGCAGTTTGTAAGAAAAGGGGGATGACTTCATCCCTACTAAGAACACTGCAATTCGTTCTGAGGTTTTCATTTTATCCGCATGAATGAGGGATAAGCCAAAAAAACGTAGCAACTCAGGAAAATGACAAAGAAAAAACAAAAGGATTCATCTCTCCTACTTTCTAATGTTGTCAGTGTAGACAAATGAGTTAGTCCTCTAGGTCTCCCTTTCATGTCAATGGTCATAAATATCTACTACGTTTTAGGCATGCACATTTAATGAAAATAATCCTATTCTTTAACTTTGGAGCTCCAGTCTACTGAGGTTTTGCAAAAAGAAGACTGAGACATGACTTAATCGCAATGTAAAACTATACTTCTGATCACAAAAACTAAAACAAAAACTAAATAAGCTTATTTAACAGGGAGAAGTCATACAAACAACAACAACAAATAGGCTATAAGGTGAGAAAAATTCAAATGAGACATAAATCATGCAGTTTATTTAAAAAGAGCAAGCAATGATGATACTGTGATGTAATGGTTAGTGCGTGATGTTGACACAGCACCACTACAAAGTAGGTTTGGTACCTTAAAACTTAAATGAGGAATTATTTTATTTCACAAAACACACCTTTACCTCCTGAAAGGCAACTTAGAATATGGCTACACTATTACAATTTCAATGGGCACAGATTATCTTTCTGTTGCCATTATAGAAAGGAACTGAAGTTTATGTTCCAGTCTAGAACCAAGAGACAACTCATTTTAAATTTCTGCATACGCATTAAAAATTACATCTAAGCTCCTATGTAAAACAAGTTAACAGTATAATTAAGTATGAACCCACCAGCAGCAGTTACTGGGGAATACACCATCCTTACAGAGCGAGCATTAAACTGGCAGAACTAAGCAAAGTACTAGCATAAGAAACCACTCATCAGATTTGACTCTGATTAAGTATTTCAATTTTGTAGATTTGTGGAAGTTCCTTTTCTTACAAGAAAGGAAAAATTCTTATTTCCATACACTGGGATGTATTCAGTTCAGCTTCGTGAATTCCACATCCTAAACAGAGGCAGGTGATCACAATGTTGTGAACATGTATTGCTGTTATTCTATGACAAAAGAGTGATCTTCATGTCGTAACTTCTGATCACCTACACATCAGGGAACAGTCTGTCACTTCATCTTGTCCTGTACAGTTTGTTTAGGATGGCAGTTGAGATGCTTTCGACCACGTCATTAAATCAACAATTCTGTAAGAAATTGTGCTTCTCTCAGAATCTCTGAGAGATACTGCCTTTTCATCACAGCAACACAAACCGTTAGTTCCATTTAAGATGGAAAGTGTTAAGTTGCATAACAAAGTAGGTATCAGCTTTGCCTGTGATTGCCTCTGAATGCATGCTACAACTAACTCAGTTTTCCTGGTGTCTTTTATAGGGATTCTATGTTACTTATTACAACTGTAGCTGAGGATTATTTTCTTCTAATCACGACTCTATTTTCTATACAAAATGAGTCAATGTTCTGGGAAAAAAAGGGAAAAACTCGTAGACTAAGTTTGTGACATATTTCAGGAGGATGGGGGGATGGAATTCAGGGTTTAAATTGATGCCTGGCAAAGAAGTCAATATTCCTTTAAAATTAATAATTTTTAACAATAGAAACAATGTAATATAATCTAACTATGTTACTGCCTTGCCATAAATGTAAGGCAATATAATTATATCGTTCCTATGCCATGAATGTTCACACTTATATATTCTTTGTATTTCTGAAGTAAACAAAAAAGATAAAAGATTTTACAGAGAAATTAGCCCTTTCCTAAAAAAAAATTTGAGAAAGAGAACTGAAAAAATAAAAATAATAATTACTTTTAAATATAAAACACAATTACAAAGACAGCAACTGGTTAGACTACAAGTGTAAATCACTGAAAACATGGTTCAAATCTGCATCTTAAATTAGATTTTAACTAATCTGTTACCAGGAACAAAGGGATGTAGAGAAATGTCATGGAATAAGCAACAGAGAAAAAAGAACGACTCTGTAAACAGCATTTTCACTATCTGGTTATTTGAGTCAACAACACAGAATAATCTATTGTTTCTTTTAAGCTGAGCAGTTTGTAGTGGAACTTACATGCATTTACCTACTTGTTAAATGCCTCACAATGTTTGTAAAAAGGACGTTGCCATCAGAATGCATAGATATGAATTTAAAACAGAGCCCAAACCAAACAACAGGTTCACTGACGACTTAATAGGCCTCCTGTGTGAAGTAAAATAAAATGCTGAAATGAAGAATTATTCTAACCTCTCTAGCCTAACAAAGCTATGATAACATGTTTTTGTTTTGGTGGGGTTTTTTTTGTTTTGGTTTGGTTTGGTTTTTTAATTCAGTTTTGTTTTAAGGCAGAAAACCTGTTTAAATCCCAGTCTTATAAATATTAATGGACAAGGATAGCTTTGCACACATGATTAGGTCTTCTGAAACCAATGGACCCACTCACATTCTTAACTGTTTGCAAAATCAGACTGCATATCTAGTAGGAAACATTTTCCAAATGCAAAATCCAGTAGCTGTAAACTTAATGTTTAACATCTGGCAGCAAACTAGGCTTTATCTAAAAATACCAGACTGTGATGCATTTGCCACTAGAGAAGAGGTTTTGCTATTACTTATTTCCCTGATCAGTCTAAAGATAAATGATGTGAAACTGTCTTCTCCAGTTGCAATCGCATTTATATTACAGGAGGAATAACCCCCAAATGGCAGTCTGTTTATCAGACTGAAAGGCAGAGTTAAGAAGCATGGCTCCTTCAGCAGTAGCCAAATCTATCAGAGCTGAGGAGGAGCACCATAGTACAACATTCCTTTCACAGTAAACTCTGACAGTATAAAATAAAGTTTCACAGGTAAGTAAATAAGACCATAATGGTTAAAGAATTAAAAATATTGCTAAGAAAATGACTCAAACTTGAAACATTATAAAAAACAAGTTTGTATTAGATGAAAATGTTTCAAAGAAATATTGGAATCATGATATAATGATGCAGAATATACTAAGTACATATTTTATTATTTGAAATAAAATGGATTTTACATTCATATAAACATATTTGTGATATTATTAAGTTGCAACAGCATGAAGGAAGAAGCCATGCTTAGCCCTAGACAGTGAAAAGTCAATGGGAAAGGTTAACATAAAAGAAACAATTTGGAAGAGAACTCTGAGACAGAGAAATAATAATATAAATAAGTAATGCAGAAATATTATTAGAAAGACACTGAAGGATTTGTACATATCCCATTACAGATAAGGGCTATATCCCTCAAAATTCCAAGGAATACCTCACAAAACTACTGTATATGAATGTGAAACAGTAATAACCTACTAACATTTCAGATCTCAGAGTTATGGACAAAGGGGAGAACCTGTAAGAACTTCCTCTCATCCACAGCAGTAGTAAAATATCATCTAATACACATAATTCATATTTTAACTACTATGATTGACTATTATGATTCATTTTAGCCCTTGTTGTTTCTCTTAAAGCAATGCAGAAGGAAAGAATAGGTGGAATACTACATACTGAGCTTTGAGGCAGTATGCACTGTCATTGGACAGCTTTAAGTGGCCTTTCAGTGGTGACAAAGGAAGACAAAGCGTTAGGGAGAGCTTTTCCCTCTGTCCTTGTAGACTTCAATGTAAACAGTGTATACTTACTTCAGTTAAAGAAGCTATACAATAAACTGAGAAATAGTTTTCACCTCAAACTAGAATGACCGTTGCTGCTTCAGCTGTTTCTCCAGACACTTTTGAATACAATGTAGTTCATGCACACAGGATTTCTTTCATGTCATTTTATGTTAGGACTGGTAGTTAGGGGTGCTCCTCTGGGAAAGGGTAGTCCCAAATTTATCTCTCTTCTCCAAATTAGGCTGAGCAGAGATTTCACACTGGCTCCCTTATGTAATCTTCCCACTTCTTCCAATGCCAAGAAAAATGATACTTTGTTATGCGTGTTTTACTTGCACTCTTGTGTGACTCTCTCCCAAAGAGTCATTCTTGTCCTTGACTTGCTAGTGAGCTGTATTATAAATAAATAAAATTTAATGAAAAAATTTGCTTTTGACAGACCGGAACGTACCAACAAGATAAAACTCGCTATTTGTAAATCAGGAACAAGATAACAAGAAATATTTACGGTATATTGAATTCTGATTTTGATTTTCTTTCCCAGTCACCTCATTTAGATTTTGCATTTTATGTTTGTCTTCAGGTCCTTTCCAATAGCATACAAAAAAATTTTCTTCTTCCAATGAAATAAAAAAATCCAGAAAATGAATGACAAAACAAAATCATAGAATGCTTTGGGTTGGAAGGGGCCTTTAGAGGTCACCCAGCCCAACCCCCTTACAGTGAGAGCAGGTTGCTCTGTCTTCAACTAGAGCAGGTTGCTCAGAGCACCGTTCAACCTGGCCTTCAATGTTTCCAGGGATGGGGCCTCCACTACTTCTCTGGGCAATCTGTTCCAGTGTTTCACCACCCCCATGGTGAAGAATTTCTTCCTTGTATCGAGTCTAAATCTACCTTCCCTTAGTTTAAAGCCATTACTCCCTGTCCTGCTGCAACAAGCCCCGTTGAAAATATTTTCCCCATCTTTCCTATAGGCCCCCTTCAGGTACTGGAAGGCTGCTATAAGGTCTCCCCAGAGCATTCTCTCCTCCAGGCTGAACAGCCCCAACTTTCTCAGACTTTCCTCATAGGAGAGGTACTCCAGCCCTCGGATCATCTTTGTGGTCCTCCTCTGGACCCACTCCAACAGCTCTGTGTCCTTGTGCTGGGGGGTCCAGAGCTGGATGCAGATAATTCCTGGTTTATGGTCAAGTTATACACTCATGAAGATCAGTTTTGGACTGTTCTATCATATGATCAGCTATAGACGGATTTATGATCATTAGCTAAAGAATTTGTTGTTACTGCTTTAAAAGGATAGCATTTATGACAGATTGGAATACTGAAAGTTATGTGTTTACATATAACTGAGGGTTTTAAATAATTTCAGTTCTTATGCTTAGATATGTTTTATTTCTTTTCACATCTCAAAATAGGTTCCATACCCATGTTTTTGTGTTCTACTCAGCTTTCAAAGCCATGTTTTTCTAGTTCTGACACTATAATGCACTGTGGTAGAGATGAGAATCAGACCTTAGCTATTTTAAGAATATTTCTTTACTATTATATGGTCAGCATGAAGTCAGATTGAGAGTTGTTATTAAAAAGAAAAGGCTTGTTATTTCAGTAATAATACATTTTGCAATAAGCAGACTAAATTCATGAAGAAAAATACTTGCTTATGCCACTATTCTCACTGTATTTTAAGACTCCTTAAAGAAAGAGTTGAGAAAAAGGAGTGAAAAGAAAAAAATAAAAGAACATGTTTCTGAATATTACTAAGAAGATCTAAGAAACCCTTCTGGTGAATAACTTTAGATTGAGAACTTAAAGACATCTTACTTCTTAAAGGATTAAGCACTACCTGAATAGGAGTTACAAAAATACCAGTTAGCCATTAACATCAGTACATACCTGCTTTAAATTGCATCCCTAGACTTCAGACAGGCAAGTCGATCAAATGGTGAGAGAAAGTATAATCATCCCTCCGTTACAGAAAGGGCAATGAGACAGAACAGTGTAACACACAATAAAACTGAATGTTGGGTGCTTATATTCTTTTGAGAATAAATCCAATATCAGGCATGAACTCTGCAAATCTTTGGAAGTGAGCCCCATTCTCTCAATCTTAACTGAAAGGGCACCCTTCCTTTTCAACAGCATAAATCCCAAATCCGTACAAGTCCATAGGAAGAAGCCCATTGGGTCAAGAAGATAAGCATAAAGAACCATAATAACAGATACAGCAGTTTTCATTCAGGATAAACTTCCAGAAAATCAATGAGAGTTTCATTTAAAACTCTGAATAAAAAAAATTAAGGACCATAAATACTAGTAATCTGAACTATGCACAGGGATTACAGCAGTTACCTATCTATAAAGAGTTACCATACAATTAACACAACAGTAGTCTCTTAAAATATGAAATTAGACCTTTAACAGATTGTTCTGTGGCATTATGTAGAGTATCAAATGTGTTAAATGTCTGTTCAGCCATCGACTGAAGACAGGAGTGAAAAATTTAAAATTTATACATTAAAATGTCAGTGTCCATTTGAAGCCCCGTTAGCACTTGAAAAGTTATTTTTTTCCTTGAATATTAGAAAACGTGTCAGTTCAAACTTTCAATACAATTTTTATGTGTTGTCAGTCATTTTGGGAAGCCTTCTTGTTTTAATTCAAATATTTTTTTAACATAGCAAGTGAAAATCAAATTGGAAATATTATGTCTCAGATTGTCATCTTCCTTTCAGATTTTTACCATCCTGCTCTGCTTCTGAGTATTTTCTTATGCATGCAGTCTGAACACATACACAGCAGAGAGCAAAAAGGATAGAGCGCTGAATTCTCTTCTCTATAGTGGGCCTTAAAATACTCGCTTAGGTAGTGATGAAAATGACATGGCTACCCTAAGCTCAAATGAAGGCACCAAGGCATTAAAGAAACTTAAACAAAATTAGAGACTTCAGGGAAGCTGTTAAGAGTAGGGTTCCTCTTCATCTAACATTACTAAGGTTAAAGACTTTGCTGAATCTTATCATCTAGGTTCTTCTTTTAGTCAGTCAATAGAAACTGCCTAAGAGCAACTCTACCCGTTCCTTACATAGGCTAAGAGTTACAAGCCTTTGTTTCAGTCTTTCTGTTCTGTGGTTAATAGTAAGGGATTAGTATCAGACTCTCAGGATTTCTCATATGTAAAACAGAGTCACTTATTTTATGCTAAATTCTACAGCAGATATACAAACTTGAATGTGGTAACAGTATCTACACAGTTATAAATGCAAACTTATAAGCCAGGTTTTACACAGGATCTTCAGAGCTCTCACGTAATACTGCATTGGACACTACAGCCAAAAGAGTGGCATTTCTAATTGATATGAATATGTTTTGAATTATGTACCCTTTCTTATTCTTGTCCTATTACCCAAGCAAACTCAATGGTAGAGTGGCATGCAAGATGACCCACAGAAGTCCCTTCCAACCCCGAACATTCTGTGATTCTGTGATAATCATTATTATAAAAATATACAATTTTCTTATCATCATGACTGCGTACCCAGGTATTCCAGTGTGTCCATATAATGTCTGGAAAAAGGAGAAAAGAAAAAATGCAAGTACAAGCAAAAAAAAAATAAATCAGTCTTGAGGACAATTAAGATTCTTTGTGTTATCTAAATACCTAAGAAGCCAGAAGCCAAATATCCCTGCACAGAGACTGACTGGATGCTAGTTATAAAGTATTCTTCAGTACCTCTTTCAAAATAAGTCCCTCTGCAGATACATTTACCCTGAGATGAGAGTGTGGCTATTTTTTTCCAGTTGTGGGATTTTTTTCCTTTACTTTAGATTTACTCTTCTCAAATCAACACCAGCTGTCTCATTTATGAAGGTGAGAATATAAACTTGTCAAAATAATAATTCGTGCCTTTTAAACCTGGAAACAAATTCTACTGCAAGAAAAAGATGATTTTGTGAAATTGCCAATAAATCTCCTGTGCTCAAGGCTAGAAAATATTTATAGTATGCACACAGATCATTGTCAGCCACTTTTCCAGTTCAAGTCTAAACTAAAACTACAGAAAAATAATACATATGCTTAACAGTAATGACATATTTGGATGTCTATTCCATTTCCACTGTTGGTAGTCTTTAAGCTCAGAAGTTGTTTTGTTCTTGCTCAATTTATTTTCTTTGGTAAAAATGTTTATTTCAATTCCCACTTTATTTGCTACCTAATCCCTCATAAAAACTCATGGTCAGTTTATTACTATATTTCACTTTCTGTTTCACAGAAGAGAAAGCAATACAAATGCCCTCTGATTCATTTTAGTATTGTGGCTTTCACAGTGAAGCTGTCACACAAATCTAGATTATTTGAATGGTAAAATAAACACAAATTGGACATTACTTTTAAAAAACAGGTGGTGGGAGAGGTACTTTTTTATTCCTACAGTATCTTTCTAAAATATTTTTTTCCAGAGGAGACTCTTAAAAGCCCCCCTGTCGTTTTGTTCAATAACTCTTCTAAATTCCTAGAAACATCACCAAGGCCTGTTTTGGTAAATCAGTCCTTCTGACAGTCAAGTATTATCAATGGATGTTACAGTGTCCGGATACCCAAACACTGAAGGAAAATGCTAAATTACAGTAAAATATTCATTGTGGATTACAAATGACAACCTCATTTCCATTTTTATTATTTCCATAAAATTAAACATTACTGTAAATTTTTCAACAGAGATAAGAACAGTGAGAAATTAAATCCGTTTCCTCAATATAGTGTTCTGATAGGAAAGGATGAATTAAAAGATCCCTACCAAATCAAGGACAAAATTCAGTATGCTGTTTGATGATAGGTGATGAAAGACTGCCACTGACAGAGCGAGACCATTTTGTTATGAGAAGACAACATTACGCAGCAATATGTGATAAATTAGATGTAACTTATTTGCCTTGTTTGCATTCTTTCCTAGGACCTAACCTTCATAGAGCTAATGATTTATAAGTAGTGAGAAAACAATACCATCAGATCCACTAGTGAGAGAGAGTATGGTCAGAAAATCATTTCTTCAGATCCACCTGTTACACCTCTCATTGCATAAAACAAACTGTATTTCCTTTACGGGTTTCCTTCCTATTTTAGTTCTGTAGGGTACAGAATTTCTGAATGTTTGTCTGAACAAATATACACAAATGAGAGAAACAGCGAAGTCTCTCAGCCTCTTTTACTGTGGATTTGACTTCTTGTCAGAAATGATTTACTCATAACTCTACAAGGCAACAAAGAGTATCTTCTCAACAGAGAATAAAAATTTAAAAATGAGAAAAACAAATGTGATTAAAACACTCATAAGTGAATAAAAATTAAAGCTCTTACTGTTACAGTTACGGACAAATAAATGGTATCTTTCCTTTTGTCTTTGTCAGCTGATTTAGCTCTGTTTACCGCTTTCTTTCTAGTGTGTTTTCAAAACAGTATCTCCTTGTTCTTTCTTTTTCAAGTACTGTTACATACAAGCAGCACTCAGTCAGTTTTACTGCAACCAATGTTTTGGAAACAACTAAATAGTAAGGATTTATTGTAACACTGAAAATTATAAACCATTTGAATCGAAACAGAAAATCACTTTTCAGCAAAGAAGGCAAAGCAGATAAAGACTGCGGACAAGAACTAGCTGAAACTGGTAAGAGCACAAGGAACTAAACCAAAGGCTGCACTGTCCAGAGACTGTCCTCCCTTTTGAAATCTCTTGATGCAAGCTAGTAGAGGACGCTGTCCCCAGATGTAAAGCCATTAAATGGCACATTTCTCCTCAGTCCTATGCTTGTACAAGACAGCAGAGACAAGCCAACAAAGAAATCAGACTACTAGAAGTAGCTATGTAGAAGCCAGATTTGGGCACGTAAATTATTCACAGTTTTTTAATAAGGTTTCTTTGTCTTCATTTTTCTAAATCTTCTACCCGATTTTCATTTTTCTTAGCTGTGCTTTCTTTAGCATATTCACTTCAGCTTATCATCCTTTGTCTCTGCCTATTTCCTGTTTCTTTCCACCAGATTATCCTCCTAAGAATGCCTTCTCTTTAAATAAACTATCATCCATTACTTCTCCCACCACCATATTCTTTATGTGTCTCTGTTACCCTCCTTTCATTATCTTACGACTGTCTGTCTAAAATAAGATTTCAGGAGGGAGACTGCCTACTGCTCTGTGTCTGTGCATTCTTTAACAGGGACAGCTATCATTCTTGTAAGTCCCACAGGAAGAAAATGTGATTAAAATGTGATTGCCTAAGGGCAAGTGCTGCCTAAAGGGAGTACAAATATCTCTCCAGACACCACCAAAGATTACTCATATTTTAGAGCATATACTCAGCCTACATACTAGGATCACAAAAAACACTCCAAACAAAACCAAAGCCAAAACCCAACAACAATCCCTTCTTAGTAAAATTGAGGAGAGAAAAATCAGTCCCTCCCATTTTTTCCAAAGATTCCCAAATCAGATCTGTAGTAGTTACGAAACATGATATTGGCAGTCATCCCTAAGAATATTGTGGGTCAAAGGCTTATATAGAAGGATAAAAACACAAAGCAGAACAAGGAAATAGTAGTTTCAGTCTCTGGAAAATAAATTATATAAAGGATGAATCTCTTGCAGAATTATTAGGGAAACAAATACATACAGGGAAGTTTGCCAAGTTCATAAGCAAACACAAAGGACAGAATTGCACTTGCAAATTTTATAAAAAATATGTAAAATATATCATTTACAGCAAGGGAGAATCCTTGAAAATCAGTAGAGTTTCATGATGTTTAGTGTCTGTGAGAAATAACAACATGTATTCCTGCCTATAGCTAGAATGAATCTTGTCCATGAATCTTACACCTACAAGAAATCAGACTCAAGTTTCAGAAATCTGTGTACCTAGCACCAAATATTGCATGGCAAATAATACTAATAGCATTAGTAATAGCAGTAATAGTAAACTTATATAGGTTTTAAGTAGGCTTTCGTTAATTCAGGAAAAAAAATTGTTACTGTTTTCTGTTAGGTCAGGATTTTACCCATAACATTTATACAAAATGCATGCAACTTATTTGACTTAGACACTCAGAATATTTTGATAAGATTAGGAAAGCTTTTTATACACTAGAACACTCAAAGGAAGATCTGTTTCCATGAAATCTTCCAGAAGTAAAAACAACAAAAAAGGCAATTTCAGTTTTAGATGTTACTCTAATCCTCCAATTCTTTCATGCCACAGCACAGAAAGTCCTTTAGATTGTAAGAGATAATTTTCAGTTTCCAAATGAATTATTTGATCATGTTAATGCATTGTGTCATTTCTTCTCCTCAATAAATCACAAAAGTGAAGTATTCAATACTGTTGTGAGTAGATACATTGTCTAAAAGCTGAGAATATTAATACTCAAGAGTCAAAATTCAAAGCCACACTTGAAAGTACAACAATTTTGTGCAAAAATGAGGTGTACGTTGAACATTTCTTCGTCATAGTACTTAATGTCTTTGTTTTAAGAAAGGACAAAAAACATTTTCTCTGCAACTGAATATACACCCACTTCAAGTTTAAGCAGAGTTTAAAGTTTAAATGCCAACTTATTTCAATGGGTATATTTTATATGATTTTATGTAAGAAAATTCCTAGTATTTTTTAATAAAATTGAAATCATTAGCAATTGTTCACATATTCATAAAGAATTTATAGAAGGCAAATAGACTTTGTCGATGTGAAGTGCTGTCTCTGAGGGGAAGAACCATACGACATTTTGTTTTACATGAAAGATGGTGGCAACAGAGTAGCTGACTATACATAGTGATGAAGAGTAGCACTGAAAAACTACTCTGGTGGGAAATTGTCTATTAGTAAATATCCTTTTGCTGAATATTGCCAGTAGGTATTCTTCATGGATTCAAGGGTCACACCAACACTCTGTGTAGATAAATTAGCGACTAATACAATTATTAAGTATATCGGGGTTTTAGTTCAGCATTCTGATAAAGCAAAAGAGGCAATAACCTTGCATTCATTAATAAATCTTCTGACACAAATGGCTAAAATTGTGGCCAAATTGTCTGCTGATGTAAATGGGCAATACTTCAGCAACATCAGTGTAGCTGTATCATTTTACGTTGGCAGAGGATGTTGCTCTTTTTGCAATATCATAAGGTAAATTGCTAAGACAAGCCTGGTATACCGATGAGAATGTAATGCAGTATTAATGCAGAAAATAAAGCTAGTGTGTAGGGGTCAGTTGGGGTAGAGGCTGGTGGCAATACTTGAGTCATAGATCTTTCCAAAGCAAAATAAATAATATGTGGGTTGTGAAATGACATGATGGGACTTCTACATTCACATAAAGTGGAGCTAAAAATAATCTTTTACAAAAAAAACCCCAAAACTACAAAACCCAGGGAGATAAAGAAGGATGTCTCCAGCATAAAAAATGAATGTATTATAAGAATTGGTTTTCTGTATATTCCTGATATTTCCAAGAAAATGCCAGTCATTTGACTAGATTGCTTTTCTGGGACAAGCCATGCAAAATCTAGCGGAACCAGTACCTCTACTAGATAGAGTGAATTCCAACCTTCTAATCCATACTCTATAATCTACTGGGTCACCCTCTTTAGTCATCTTTAGGGTATCAATGGAAGCTGAGATGAATGTAATAAAATTAAGACAATCTCAGTCTCTCTCTCCGATTCTGCTCAATCGCACTGGAACTGAAATTACATTTCCTACACTCCAGAAGAGTGTTCCAAACTTTAGGATAAAGAGTATTCTAGGCAAAAGCCTTCTTACAGAATTTGTTTTCTTACTCCACAAAGCTGAACAAACAGGAATTCAAGAGGTATGAGGGAACAAAGAAGATTCACTAGAGCCAGAGAAGGGAATAAACAGAACATGTTCTAAAGAGCTTAGGTCCATTGATCCATAAATCCACTGAATTATATTCCTGTCTGGGAATTTAAGTACTTAAGACCCACTGCTGAACATTTTTAGCTGGGAAACACACAGAGCTGTTCATATCACTGTGGCTGGTACATTTTCCTACAAACAAGATTTGAACTCTTAGTAGACCAATCAACAGAAGTCTCAAAATTATTCTTAAAAAATAATCACATAGGATCAAAAAGAAAATAAAGACATCACCCTCAATACTATCAGCAGAGGCCAGTTTTGAGAGTTTTTGAAAGTTATTGCTACATGAGTTTGAAATCAAATATTATTTAAGATCCTGCCAATCTACAATGCTTATGACAGCTATCTGAATTTTTATTATATCTGAATCCTTTTGCTGTCTAGTCTGCATCTTTGCATTTTGGTGGGAAAATGGTGATCTGGTCAGAGAGTAAGAAAAAGGTTCAGGACTGAATTTCTTTACCACACAGTGATTCTCTTTCCATTTATTTAACTCTGTTATTGCAAGGACCAAATTGCTTATTTGAGTTGATGCTATCTTTAGAATGGTCAGTATCCTATGCCTGGATATTAATAATAATCACATGGATCTGTTCACTCCAGTAACAGCACAGAGTCTTTATATATTCAGTATTTTGTTAATTTCATATTAAAAAACCTAAATTCAATGTCTTCAAGGTCAATGTTAACATCTAAGATAGGTTTCTACACTTCCATTGTAAGCAATAAAGCTCTCAACAATGCAGCCAGTGGAACTCAATGTATCAGCTGGTTTTCTAAATGTAGGCATCTACTTTAGTGAGAGCCGAATGGCTCTCTCGACTTCACTGATTGGACTTAACTCGCATTCAAATACCCACAGTGAATACATCTAAATTTCACTGTTCAAATCTAGGCCTGAATTCTAGTGAATTAACACTAGGGCTATCTGCTACAATGATTTTTAGTTTTTCCCTAATTAAAGGCTATTCAATATTTTTATTTCTTTATATGCAATGGGTTCGTGTACAAGTTTCACTGTGTGTGAAATATTAATTGATTCAAAGGTGGTAAAATAACTCAGCTTAAGAAGTTATATATGTCACTGCCTAAAACAAAAGCTCAGCAAAGACATGAAGAAGCTGTATCATATTTTTGTTCTTTTCTTTCAGGGTCCTTCTTTCCTTTCTAATTTGAATATAAATTTAAAATGGAAATTTGAAATATTGGGTAATTTCCACCTATAATATGTACTGGAAAATGCACAGAACACAGTTCACAGCTATTTATGTCAACAAACTAACTTGGGCATATCAGAAACACATACAGACATACGCTGCCCTTTCCTTATTACATTACTATATAGTTTTATACAACTCAGAAGATAAATGACATCTTTCACCTTATAACCTTTTATCTTTATTTTTCAAAACAACTGAAAGTTTCTAAAACTGTCCAGCTAAGCTACCTTTAAAACTTACATAGCAAACCCTGTACCCTCCACCTATATTGTCAAGGTACCCTCGTAATACAACAGTTGCATACAAAAACACAGCTTTAAACCACATGCATTTCTTTGAGAATTGGGCTATACAAACAGTGGCTACATATATAGAGACAACTTAACCCGCAGCCAGAATTATGAAAGCACCTTAAAATGACTTGTCCCTGTAATTAAAGGTTCACTCATTTAAAATTTTCCAGTTGTCAAGCTCCGAGCCTCCAGGATTAATGTTGGGCTAGTGCTCAGGGAGATTATTGTAGCCCTGTACGCTGGGATTGAGCCTAGAGAAATACTGTCTTCTGATATTGTTGATCCTGTGTGACATGCCAACTGTACATAAGAAAAACAAGGGGATAAGGAGGTGAGACTGCAGAGAGAGATGACTGTAAATAGTTGTGAATAACATACATTCTTGTCCCTAGTCCATGCTAACACCAGTATAGGCCATACCTTGCACAGGCTTTGACTACAAGCCTTTAAGAAGGACATTAAGAAGGCCTGCTGATATTCTGGAGAGAAAATAAAAGAGGTAAGTGAGATGCGTTGTCAGAATATTGCTACTAATTGGGCAGGCCACACGCATAATCAGGTGGCAGATATGAAGAAACATAATAACGAGGTAAAGTAGAGCTTGAATTCAGTCTTCAAAGGTTTGTTCATGGAGACCACATTCAGCGTGCTCATACCCTTTACAAGCAGCTGTTGAGCTCCTACAAATCATGTTGGCTGCTTACAATGTTGATAAAAGTTATTCCTGCAGACAAGGACTGATGGTGCAGATGGTTGTCTCTGCCATCTGTCCTGTACTTGGAGACAAAGATGAGGATGTCTTCTAAGTCAGGAAGATTCAAAAACTCATTAATATGACCTTTATATAAGTAGTTGATGTGTACATTGATGCTTTTTTCCATTTCTTTCCCATTTGTTGACTGTCTCAACAGTATCTTAGTACATTAAATGCTTTGCATAGCAGTGCTGTGTCTAGTTTAAGCAATTTAAGTGTCAGTGAAGCTGTAAATCTCCTTATGCCGGAAATGCAGCATGTTACCTATTTTCTCCATGAGCATCATACACTTACGTAACTTTCTTCCAGGAATCTTATGGGTAAAAAATAATTAAATAATTGTCTTGCAACTATGTATCAGTAAAATTTGGTGATTATCCATCTTTATATAGAAAACACACAGAAATTTATCAATCAAAATAGTTGTTAATTTCAGCCAAAATTATTTTTTTAAAAGCAAATTGTTGTGATTGTGGTCTATAGCTTTTTTCACTTTTAAAGGACAGTTGTCTTGGTCTGTGTATTTGCTAGAATACAAAATAGCTTTCCACTTACAGACAGGAGACAGTGTATGGGTAGAGTTTTTCAGTCTGTAGTAGATGAAATGTATTGGAATGGGAGATCTAGAGAATGGGATCAAAAGTCAAGCATATTAAATCTCTTGACAGTATCACAGTAGCTTTTCTGGAAGAAGTATTTTGTGTATCTAGGTATTTGACAACTGAAACAATCAAAAAACTCCTTGAAAACTAAAATTAGGTCTGCCAGACAAATTTCAGATTATTTCAGTACTGTTATAGATTCAACATTTTTTTAATATTAAATACTGCTGTGGACTTGAAGACCAAAAAGGAAGGCAAAAATACGTTTGCTTTTCATGACTGTAAGTTGTTATTTTCACCAGTAACTCCACTCTTTCCTCACTGGGTCATTAGAAGATAAATCAGTTTTAGCATCTTCAGTAACTAAAATCTTTACTTAAGTAGTCAAAGTAGTGTCACGAGTATTAAAAGCAAGTGACAAGCTAGAAGACTGTTTCTCTGTGGAAGATATTTATCTACCATATGACTGAAACAACAGCAAGCACAACCTGCTGTATATAGAACACAGGTTACTGAACAAATCACAAGACAGAGAAATAAATGTTCCAATTGCTTTTTAGTCTATATTTCATTTTTCACTTTGATTCTCTGTTCCTTTCTCCTGTCTTGAGTTGCTCCAATATCTTATGCATCAATTGAATGTAACAGTTGAACTACTTTTTGTATAAAAACATTTTTGAGGTAGCTTACACTAGAATATCTAATGTCATCTGAAAGTCATACATGTAAGATCTTGATTACAAATTGAAAATAACTACATATTCATAGCAAAACAGGAAAATCATGTCTTACGTAAATAATTTTATTGATTTGTCTTATTGCCCTTAGATATCTATTCAGGACCTTTTGGTTACAATGAAGATATTCTCCTCTGCCATACAAAGAGCTCTCTGATTCCTTGGTTTTACTGCCACGAATCCAACCGTCTACAAGACTATTATGTGAACAAGACATAGCTGCTAGGGGCGTCATGTGAAAAATAAACTCATTTAATTTTATTGTTTTCAAAGTATATAAAATTTTACAATATTTTTCAATGTTATGTTCCTCTGTTATAATGTTAAATTAACCCAGCATATGCACATATTTGTGTCCTGTTCTGTCCTGGAATTAGTCATGCTGAAGGAAATGGTGACTCAGTCACCCCATTCTGACAAATCCTTCTTATTCTTTGCATTTAATAATGAGAGAGACAGATTTTTTCTTAAAGGTCAAATGCCATACACTGCAAGGTCATTTTCTCCTGTCAGAGCTGTTAGTACTGTCAGGTCTTCTCCATGTTTCTGAATTGAGGTGCTGTGTTCCCATTATATATTGTGTACATTGTCCCCTCTGGGAATTGCATCTTTTCATTCAGCATGTCTTGCATTGTAAGTGACACCAGCGTGTGTGTCATGATGCCACTTCTATTTGGTGCTTCACACATATAATGTCATTTTATCTCTAATGTTTACACATCATGTTAGCACTGTCCTTTCAATCAGTTCAGGGAAGAATACATAGTTGAGAAGGCTGGCCACGGATAGTGGATAATTGTCATATAATAAGTTTCGATATTCCTGGGAATCCCATTTAATTAGTGCTTATTAGATTGCCAAGTGTAGAAAGGTCTAAAATAATGATGATTTTTTCTCAAAGTTTTCATATTCTCAAAACCAGCAAAACATGACTGTCACAGGGGGGGAAAAGCACAACAATCAACACCAAAAGGATGCCTAAAAACCCCCAACAACAGGTAAGTCCTGTCTGAAATACTATTTTAAGTGCAGGAAATAGTGCAAGAAATAGATCCTCCTTTCTGTACCCCCACAAAACTGTTTCTTTTTAGAGCCATCATCTCTACAGGTGATTCTAAATCATCTGCAGACCATACCCTTGTCTTGCTGGTTACCCTGTACAAAGAAACTGAAAAGAGCTCTTTTATCCAGCAACAAGCCTGTGTTTTGAATTCCATTACACACAAATTGTAAGCCCCTAAATGTTTCAGTTGTTTTAGAGTCCTATAAAGTAAGGTTTTTCATAGTGCAAATAGTTGTTAACATTACTTGAAGGTTGAGTCAAATTGTTTGTTGTCATTACTTGAAAACGACAGTGCTGAAAAATGGGATTTTTTAACTCTTTTTCAACAGCTGTAGCTTGCAAGCTTACCATTAATGTATTCCATTTAGCAGGTGAAAAAATCCTCTTTCTTTTTTTTAACAGACTTTCTGACTACTCTCTCAATATGATCAGTTTTATTTACTTTTTTATTTACTATAATTATCAATTTCTTTATAAGTTTCTGTAAGAACATTATTCTCCTTAAAAGCCAAGTGATAGAATTTTAACTGCTTTTGAACTCCTTTAGATTTTAGGTCAGGGCATTTTTTTTTGTTTTTATTTTTTGAAATGGTATTAATTTTTATTTTATATTTAAAGGTATTCATTTTTTAAAATGATTCAGGAAACAATTCATTAAAACTGAGATCATGTTTTGAATTAATGACAGACAAGCTCCAATTTTTCTTTTTTCCTTAAGCTATGATCTGATTGTGAAAGGTCACTTTTTAGATCACTGTCTCCGTCAAACTGAAAATGGTAGAGTTACTTCAAGGACACGTTTGTGCATGCGGCAGGAGTACAGAGGACATTGTTCTAGAAATTTTGTTGGTTCTAAAACATTCTCGGTATTTTTTCACAACAAACAGTAACGGCGTATCTCTTTCACTACAAATTTTATGAGGCTATGCACACCTCGCCTTCTACCGCTGATTTCATGTAAGCTATCTAATCTTAAAAGTTTCATTAAAATAAACAAACTGTTTTATAGAATGTATTTGACTGTACTAAAGCAAGTAAAATAATTGTATTGTTAACATTAATTCATGTAGGAATGACAGGACTGCAAAGCAATAAGCAAACTTGTGGTACACTATTATTATTAAAGTTTCAATGATTAAAAAGCATACTCAAAAAAAAGTGAAAGTAACTTCAAAACACAACTGTTTTAACTAGACATGGGATTAGACTCAGCAGAACATTTTATAAACAGTTCCCACCATCAGTAAAAGACTTCAGCTTTTCCCGATACTACAACACTTTGAAATGATACTTTTATGGCCAAAACAGAAGGAAAAAATGCGATTCAGAAGAATGTCACATATCTCAGTGGAATATTCTTTGTGAATATAAGGTAGCATTCACTTAAACATGTAGACGTTTATACCTATGTGAGCTGCCAAGACATTCTTTGCAGTAAATTCAGAGAAGGCAGCACTTCTAAGACTTTATTTACTTCCTAATTCATTGCCTAAAATTAATCAGATAAACATTGCCTATCTCTACTACCTGGAGAGGATACATCGCATATAGATAGACATCCATGTTGCAGATGCTTCCAGTGTACCTGAGCTGAGCTCTCAACTAGACTTCAGCCCCCAAGTCCTCAAGGGGTGATATTGTTGCCTTATGTAGAAAGTATTCCAGCTCCATAAATCCAGACTTGTAGATACAGTTAGCATTATTAAAGGTTCAAGTAAAAAAATATTTCCAAACAGGAACACTTAAAAAAAAGTTTGATATTCTGGCATTTTGAGAATTATCTAGGGCAGTATAAATGACCAGATCTTCTGTTAGGATTAAAAGGTTTGGGGAATTTGTTTCCATTCCATTTCACTGCTTTAGCGTTAAAATTTTGTGCATGTACTCTGTTATCTCCATAGTCAAATTATTTAACAACCAATTTCTATTCATGCTGGCTGAAATTAAGTTTCAAAGACAAGAAGTGTCATCTGCTTTCTTCAGTTGAGTATCTAACTTAGGTCCTTTTTTCATAGATACAGGATAATCTAGTCTACCCACTTCAGATATGAGCCTCATCCACCAAGTATGGGAAATACGATGTAATGCTATTTACTGAAACTTCAGGCTAAGGTGTTCTCTTCTGAAGACAAGAAGTAAATTAAGTAAAACCAGGTGGTATCAGACAATTCAAAGAAGATCTCTTGTTTCCAGAAGTGTCCTCTCCTCCAAGACATGCTGAACCTGTGCATAGTACTTTCCACTGTTCCTTTTCATCAAGCTGAGAAAATAATGTGGCTGAGAATGCAAGATTTCAGGAATAGCAGAGCAAAAGAAAATCAAGCTGAAATTTAGGGTAGAAAAGGGCAGAAGGCAGATTCAAATCCACCTGAGCACAGAATTACTGGTTACATTTTCCACTATGTTCAGTACAGGTTAGGACCCCAGCTTCACTCTTCTGAAGTGAGTACTGTAACTACCAGACTATTAACCACCACAACCACTAGGTCAAAAGAAGCTAGTTATAGTCCTGACCTTGCCTAGCTTCTAAGGTTTCTCTAAGAGATTCAGGTCCTCAGATCCTTATCAGAAACCTGCCTGCATTGGATCTCGGTGCAGTAGGTAGGTAAGGAGGTGACATCCCCTCCACACCTTCTCCCCCCAATTAATCTTAGTTTTTGTGTAGGTTCTTTCTTTCTGTTCTTTCTCAAAAGCCATCTGTCTTGTTTGCAGTCAGAAAAACAGCTGCTGTGAGTTCATGCTCACTCAAGGGTGGTGGTGGATGGTTATTATTTGATGTTTTACTTGTTCAGTTTATTTTTCAGCTTCTGTTTTTTCCTACGACCTCTCATGTTCCCAAACATTTAAAATATACAAATACTATTCTATTTAGTGCTACTTGACCTTTAAGGACTTAGTCCTTCCTTTTCTGACCCTTTCCTATTTTGAGTCTAGATAGACTCGAACCAGCCAAATAGCCTGAATCAGAGAATACTTCATAAAAGATTTTACATTTCACGTTAATATACTTCAATAAAATAATTATGATAATACATATGCATTATATGTCTTTTTAATGGAGTGATCCTCCTGTGATCTTTCAAAAATATTGGGTAACACCAGCCCTATTCCTGATAATACCAATTAAAAAAAAAAAAAAAGCATGCAAGGGGAAAATACCTTACCACCTACCTTATAAAAAAACCCAAAACAAACCAAAAACAAACTAGTGAAGAAAAGAAATAATAATGCTTTCACGATAAATAATTCACATCAAATTTTCAGCAAGCCTTTACAGGTTTAAAAGTAGATCTTTACGAATCACTAAAATGCCTCACTGGATGAATGGATCTTCCATACTTGTATCCGTGGGTTTCGAGGTTGTTTGGGTGTTTTTTGTTCATTTTTTCTAACAATGGGACGGGCCCTGGCTGCCAGGCCCTGCCATCACCCAGCATGGGGACCCCCATGCTTCTGGATTCTGTGGCCCCCAGACAACATTTTTCATCAATTCTCCTTCTGTATATTTTTGTATCTGCAATACCAAACATCTCTTGGGCCCCACCAAGGCTGACAACCACTTCCAATTTTTTGTGAGGCATTGATCTTTAATTAATCTTGTTGATTCTTCCCCATTCAATTAACTTCTTACAGAGTTGTTGACATATTTTCAGAAATTATATGAAATAAACCAAAATTTGAATACAACCTTAAAAGTTCAGTGTATTTTAGACCAATCATTGCTTGGATGGGACTTTTCCTTTCAGTTACTAACTTAAAATATTTTTCTGTAACCATCTCACTATATTTTCTCTGTTTTCTCCATTCTCTTTTTTTGTGGTTTGTGTCCACCATAGCTGCAAGACAAATATGTAAGCCTATACAAATGTTGTCAGTGTCTCTCAGCACATTGTTTCTGTCCTACATTCTTTCTCCTCCACTTTCTTCCAAGAGTTCTTAGCTCCTACCATAGGAAAAAAAAAAAAATTTCTTTTACAGCAATTATTACAAGCAGAAGGGAGGAATTTTTTTTTCAGAAGGAAGATGTTTGATTTCTTTTAGTAAAACGACTGAATTTGAGTACTTATATAAGGAACATAGTCTTTCCCATTTTCCTTGTAGTCACAGTGAGATTTGAGGGCTCTCCTAAAGGGTGATTCAATTGAGCTAGGGTCCTGCTATAGAGCACTCCCCAAAGGAGCCTCTTTCCCTCGCTGACTGTGTAGGGAGCCTGCTGTGACAAGGTTTCTGCTTACTTCCCACACTCACTTTTTTCTAGTCAGCCCCTGGATATGAAATTGCTGAAAGCCATGAAGGGCATTTCGATATGAATTGTGATGGCCCATCAGTTGTGCTAGTAGTAGAAATATGTTCATGGTAAGACCAAGATCTCTAATTTTATGAAGGTATCACTGCTTACACTTTAACTCATTGGGAGCCATAAAGAAAACAAAGACTTAGATATATCCATAGAGAAAGTAAAAATAAAAAGGTGTGTGCCAGAGCTTTTCAATATACTCAGTATCCGTTTGAGGGTCCAGGATCCACCTACAATACATATGTCCTTTATCCTGGCAACGAGGTCCCCTTTTTATGCAGAATACCTTTCTTTAGTCTTGTTCCTGACTTCAGTTGTGAGACCTCAGGCCTCAACCACACTTCATTATTAAGTACTTTTAGCATGGCAATTCTCTTTGGATTCAGTTAGATTACCTTCTGCATTTAGTTCCACCCTGTATATGACCAGTCCTTCCTTCTTCTTGCTTAGTGTGTGGATCAGCTCATGTGGTTATCTATGTGAACACATCTTGTATACACAACTGAGTACATTCTTCAAGGCAAGATAAACAGATAAATTATATTTTCTAACTAAATGAATGGAAATTGTAAGTATATATGTCATATCACTTTGTTATTAAGCTATAGTATACTAACAAAACACAGTCGGTATTCATAGCACTGAAAAAGACTCTTAAATAACCAACTTCTCCCTTTGTGTTTATACAGCATGTGTTCTCACTGGCAATTACTTAGTGTAGTGTTTTCTGCTGTTTGAAAACTGGGATTAGATTTCGGGACATAATGTCCTCTCAGTAAACAGTGATCAATTACCATTAGACAAGAAATTAGTAAGACAATTCAACACTTAAATTAAGTATATATTGATTGTGAAAAGAGCATTTCTTCAAGATATTCAAATGCAATTCACTTTAATTTGATCACAAAGACATTCATGAACAAAGTAACATGTATTCAAGTTCTTATTCACGCTTAAGGAACCACTACTTAAAATAGTCAGAGCTTGGTATAGACGTGATAGTTTTTGTTTGTGTGTTTCATGACCATAAAGAAGTCCTGTCTTCTAAAGCTACCACTGAAATCCCTACTTCTTCACTGAAAATCTTACATGGGGAAAATTAAATTGTAGAATTTGATCCTTCAGCTTTGTGTTAACATTTAAATGGGGAAAAAAAACAAAATTCAAAAGAGCTAGTTTGTGGTAAAAAATACAAAACAATTCAGAATGTGCTTAGAATCCATTTTTGAATTATTACAATGTGTTAGTGCACTGCTCTTTTGTAGACTACACAAGGACCAATATATAGAACTAGTTTTCATCAAAAAGGCTACTTGTTAATACCAGCCGGGAATGTCTTGATTCCCATTGCAACAGACACTGCTCTTCAGAAACAGGTCATTGTTTTCTTTCTATTTCTGTCAAGGTCTTTGCTAAGGTTTTTCTCTCCATGAGGAAATAAAGGTGTATTATTTCAACCTATTCCACAATAATGGTCAGGGCATTTGTAAAAAGTTACGTACCTATCTGTGTATGGAATATAGGCAGAGATAAACAAGTGATATGTGAGACCAACAAATTGGGTAGCTGAGGATTAGAATCACTTAAGGTTTTTAAAATCACTTTTAATCACTTAAATAAAATATTACTGCTGAGAAATGTACACAAAGATACTACACTTGTTCAATTTTCCACTTTCATACAAAGTCTAGAACTTGCTTAAATGAAAACTAGATTTCCACTATCATAAATGAAGTTTGAATATCCTTATCCAAACAAATTTCAGAGTATTTCAAAACAGCTCATTTAAAGGAAAAGATGCTTACAATTTATAACACAATGCAATTAGAATATGAAAAATAGGCAAAGCTCTCAAACATAATTGAGCACTAGTACAGGCTTGACTTTCGAAAAGTTAAGACAGATGAACATATATGCATGTATAATGTGTTGTTATTTATTCATGTCTTCCTTTAAGAAAGCTGTTTTGAAATTAAACAGTATTTATGTATTTTTAATTGATTCTTTGCTCTTGGATCAAGTTAGGTTTTCCAGATCAGATTATTTTCTAAACATACGAGCCTGTCAATCATACCACCAGAGCTTTTACTAGGCAAGTTCACATCCAGATTGGTGATAGCCACAGGACACAATACTTGTGTCACAGATCATAAGCATTCCTTCAGTGTACACTTACAGCATTCATTCAGTTATTCTCGCCACATAAAAGTATGTGGCGAGATATCTGTCACATAAAAGTATTGAAACTTCAGATAATCGGTTACAAAAAATGCAGTAGGAGGTAATCTGCATAGTCACTAAAAGGGCATGGTATTAAAACAATACATTTAAAATACATAAATACTTAATAACTGCTTTAACAACTGGAGGTACTTTTGTCTTAAGCCTCATCACCAAATCCAGCCTGAATTCAATAGGATAATTATCTAGTTCCGATTTGGTTGCATCTGCCTTTTCTTTCAGCTGTCATCTAAGTATTTTCTCAGCTCCTGGCATTCAGGTTTGCTCTCTTTTCCTTTTGATTTTTAATTTTTCTTTTTTTAGAAGCCAATCATCCCCTTGAACATAACTGTCCAGGCAGTCCATGTGAAAAATACACAGCATGCTTCAGAAAATGATTATGGCACATTGTGCAATCAGACCTTGAGAGCAGTCAAAGGTAACCTTCAGCCTTATCATCCTTAGGCAGTATTCAAGAAATGTCTGATATACATACGAAAAAGAGTCAGCTCTGACTAAGAGCATTTGAATGTGATTCCTAGGTTACCATGAAGAACAAAGATACACAGTATAAGTAGGAATACATGAAAGCAGTCAACTTCAGGAAATATGACATTTTATGTCCCTGCATCAATGGGTCAAAGATTACTGCTTTATGTGACATAGGCAACAGAATACACTGAGTAGAGTTAAAGAACAAAAATATCAGTGGCTTGAACCAGCAAGGCTTTTTAAATTTTGGTTTCTTTTTTACGTGGCAACTGGTGTATCCACCACTTTACATGGTCTGAATACCACCCAAAAACAGTGCACACAACAAAAGTATGCAATGAGACAGCCCAAAGCATGACAAAGCCTACAGAAAAAAACCAAACAACCCACACTGTTTCAAAGGTGTCGTTTCATTTTTTACAAGCTTTACATTCTTGATCACTTTGATTGCATTTGAGCAATCATCTTTTCAGGGATGTTATGTACAACCTACCTGGCACCACAAGAAGTCAGGGAGCATTGTAAGGAACATGACAAAGTTAAAGCAGTATCTTCGAGAACAAAAAGAGATAGAAGAAGCAGGTGACAAAGGAGTTCAATGAACACATTGCAGCCTAATTCTGTATCAAAGGGCTATCATTTTACAAACCGGCGTTGCACAGTTTCTGACAGTCATCATTATTTTTAGAGATACTGCTAATTTATATTTATTGTATTGAAAATACCTGTGAATGGAATTCTGATCTGCTACTCCCATGACCGTTTTAAACTTCAGGCTGCAATACACCAGCTCACATTCCTGTTCTCTTGCTTATGCCAGATCTAATGCTTATGTGGCCGTAGGTAAAATGGATGAGTTTGCTGAAATCTCCAACTATCATCTGCAGAAACTGTTTTCAACCAGATCTGTGAAATGCTTTCTCTTAGCCCACAGCTAGAACACGTTAAAGGAAGGAACTTTACCTCTGATTTACTCATTATACAGTTCAAGGCAAGTCCTCCCAGACCCGATCCTGTGTCCTAATCTATCATTAAAAGGCAAATGGGAGCAGGAAAAACACAGTGTTCAAAGACTGTTACAGGGGTTTCAAAGTCAGCAAGAACTTCATATGGTCTGAAATTTTCAGAAAAAAATCATGACCAAGCTACAATTTTTAATTAAAGCTGCACATAACAAAAAAATAGGATACTGAATAACAGAGCAATTACTGTATGTTGAAAGGATCAAGAATCAGGAGTTATGGCTTTACACAGGATCTCACTCTTACACTTCAAGGTGAGGGAACTAGATCTTTTTTTTTCCTTAAGCTAAACAATCAATAGTGTTAAAAATGTTCCTTGAGTACTCATATTTTTGGTTGATTCCAAATAGGGAATACTTGTTGACATTCAGCAATTTCTTGGCCTTACAACAAATTGTTATCTTCAGCATTAGTGCCAGATGCTTGAATATTTAAAGTGTTACTTTAATCAGGAAATCTCCTATTTTATAGGACAGAGAAAAGAGTCAGTTTGCTAGGGAAAT
>Ga0065711_1032948_pt1 | contig 26375 bp, 17 predicted proteins | sample Hoacrofraction12_FD_59098 | JGI IMG/M metagenome (GOLD analysis project Ga0065711, IMG submission 59098) | Hoatzin crop microbial communities from Cojedes, Venezuela - Epithelial fraction 12 v2 (version 2) | ecosystem: Host-associated > Birds > Digestive system > Esophagus > Crop | place... | reverse complement strand
GGCACAAACTGAGGCACAGGAAGTTCCGTCTGAACGTGAGGAAGAACTTCTTCCCTCTGAGGGTGATGGAGCACTGGAACAGGCTGCCCAGGGAGGTTGTGGAGTCTCCTCCTCTGGAGATATTCAAGACCTGCCTGGACAAGGTCCTATGCAGCCTGCTGTAGGTGACCCTGCCTCAGTGGGGGGGGCTTGGACTAGATGACCCACAGAGGTCCCTTCCAACCCCTACCATTCTGTGATTCTGTGAGCCCTGATACTGACCTATTTTCCTTGATGTGCTCTTAGTTAAGCTGCTAGCTTTAGTTAGTGATGTGTGTGTTCCAATTCAGATGTTTAACATGTTTGGTTTGTTTATTTTAAAATTGTTTCTGTAGAGCATGAAGACTTTTTAACGGTAGCAGAATCTCTGAAGAAGGAGTTTGACAGTCCAGAAACCTCAGACCTAAAGTTCCGTGTGGATGGAAAATACATCCATGTCCACAAAGCTGTTCTGAAAATCAGGTAGTGGTCACGTTTTACAGCTCCTATTTGTACAGAATAACCTCTTAGTATTGCATCTAAGGGCAGGGGAAAGTAAGGGGTAGGGAGGGACCCATAAGCCTGTAATATATAGCATCTATGTATCCATAATAATTTTAAATTAAGTGATTGTAAAAAGAGCTGAATCAAAACTCTGTCTTAAAATGGTTCGTGTTCAATTTTCACTAAGCCTACTTGTAGTTTCCAGGGTAATAAATTCTGTTAAGTTGGTCTGATTGCAAATGTATACACAGATGTTTCTGTAGCATAGATCAAATAAGAGTTTTATCTTGATGCACAACTATAACAACGCCCACAGTATTAGGAACCAAAATGTGGACCACTGGCTGTGATGTGGTATGGTAAAATATTTGTCAACATTGCAGAGTGTACCAAATATGTATTTCACAGGGACTGTAATGTAATGTTTGTGTGTTCATGTCATAGTGTTCCAGATGATGTCTTTGTCTCTTAGGTGTGAACACTTCAGAACCATGTTCCAGTCATACTGGAATGAGGATATGAAGGAAGTGATAGAAATAGACCAGTTTTCTTATCCTGTGTATCGTGCCTTTCTTGAGTACTTGTATACAGACAGTGTTGACCTTCCGCCTGAAGATGCAATAGGTATTGCTTATGGTCCAATTATGTTGGAAAGCAGCATCTGGAAGAACTGAGACAGGGGATGCAGAATAGCTGTGTTAATACAGGCTTCTAGTCTAGCCTACAGTGCATTTAACCGGTGATTAATTAAGCTTAAGATTAATTTAAAATACTGTTGTAGCAAACTTACTACAACAAAAGTGGTGCATAATTAGAAATAAACTATCAGCAGTTTTATCAAGGTTGGGAGAGAAACTATTTCTCTGGCTTAAAATACTTGTATATTTTACTAAATTGAGTCAGTTATTGTTTAGGTTAAGATGAAAGAATCTCAGTAGATCTAATGGGGGAAAATGGGACAGCAGAGCAAAGAGCAAGCTGTGATTCAAATGCAGATTTTTATGATGGTAGGTTTTTACTTGTGTTGTGGTGCCTGTTTTGTGACAGTCCCACTCTCACAAGCAATTAGGTTTGCAGATCAGTGGAACAGCTTGCATATTTACAGAGATTAACAGGATTGTGGCATGAGGTAATAAAAGGCCTTTCTTCCTGTGTAATGGTAAAATACATTTTTCTGAATAGTGACCTACTTGCAAAAAGCACGTGATAGACATATAGAACATTGCATACAGAATACAGATGCAGCCTGTGCCCTAGGAGCATAAATTGTTGTTGAGGGAGCAGAGGTCATTACAACTGACTAATACGATGGCTGTTTAATTGCAGGGCTTTTGGATTTGGCTACTTCGTACTGTGAAACTAGACTGAAAAAACTGTGTCAACACATTATCAAGAGAGGAATTACTGTGGAAAACGCATTTTCATTGCTCTCTGCTGCTGTCAGATATGATGCAGAGGTAAACTTCTAAACTTGAATCTCTTAAATAGGTGGTTGCTATCTGACTTAAACTATGGAGAGAAGCAGCCAGTTATATTTTCATGTAAACTCTCTCTCACTATCAGGTAACACTATTTGCCATTTGCAGAATTTGAGAATGTTTGAATTATAAAAACTCTATTTGCCATGAGAGATGTATCTTAATTTTTTTTTTTCATAAACCAGTACTGGGAAAGTGAACCAGTAGCCAGGTATCTAAAGATGAGTAAAGTCCAAGGCTGAGACTCATTATCCGTAAATGCTTGCATTGCTTAGTTTCATGGTAAAAGGTTATGATGCTGTGCCAAGCTTCATGAATGACTGTTTTTCTGGGGCTGTGGGGAGCAACAGGAACAAAAAAATCCTGAGGATGATAACACTAACTCTGAAACAAGGGAAGGGTTTAAATACAAAGCAAAACCCATAACAGTATTGTAAGCCTGAAGTTACTTATTTGTAGGGTTGTGTGTTGTGTGTGATGTCATATTATGGTGGGTTTGGGCATTGAGAGCATTTGGGTTTTTTTTGTTTGGCAGAGTGTTTTTGTTGGCTTTTTTGTTTTGTTTAGCTGCAGTCAAATATACTTCCAGTCTTCACAGTATGCTAATGAAATGGCAGGGTAAGAACTGTGTTCGGGGCCTAATAAATGTTGAAGATGGAGAAACAGTGTGCAAAAGGGGGGAAGGCTAACGAAACTCCCCTGCTGCATTATGTCTGACTTCACTACTAGATTGCTAACTTGCTACTTCGTAAACTAATCAGGAAGTATTCCTGGGCTTGCTTTGGCTGTTTGTGTTCAGCATAGTATCTGTGCGTCATGTCTGCAACTTTGTGAGGCTGGTCTTTAACTTGCTACTTATGCTTATAAAGCAGTTTTGGTACTCCATAAATCAACTCATTGCTTTTTCTTATACTTAATATCCAGCAATTGACATGCAGATGCCTTATTTCAGAGCCTTGTAGTGTGTTGCTTGTTTGATATACCTTACCCAAAGGGCTGTGTTGGAGTCCAGATTGTGGCTTCAGCTCTACTGTGAGTAACAATTTCTTTGATGGGAATTCATGGAAAGTAGAAAGATTTCCGTATTTTAGCCTGAGAAGATTTTTTTTCCAGGAGGAATCTTCAGTGTGTGATTGATTCCACTTGCAAAGGGTAGAAGAAATCCAGTTGCTGTGCCTTGGCTGTACCTCACTAGCTAAGTGAAGTTAGAATGGTGGCCTTAAGTGCTGCATCGAGGAGAGAATGGGTGACACTGAGGGGTTGGGCTTTAGTAAAATGTGCAGTTATGCTAGATAGGGGCTTGAAATTGCTTGGATGATGTAGTTTGTTCAAGGGGCTGTGTGTCTGGAAGACAACAGTTTAAAGAAGCTGCTTCACTAATTTGAAATGCCTTCATGACATGAAACTCTCCTATACTGTCTTTCTTTTGGCAACTGACTGAATTGAAGTGGCTAGAATTAGGTCAGGTTTGGCTTCTTACTGTAACTTTTAAAGTAGTGATTGGATGTACCTTGTGCCTTTATTCACTGAAGTCTATATTAAGTAGTTTGCTGGGAGTGCATCCATCTGCAAATGAAATTCAGCCTTTTTTTAATAAAGAACTTTGAATTTTCCAAAGTTAGTTACTAATGCTTCAATACTTCTGTTTATTGTATGCTTCTGTTGCTTTGACTTGGAATATGATTTCTTTTTAATAAAGCAGTGCAAAATATTGTAACGTGTACGATGTATTTTTGTTTTAAATGCTAGTTCATTCTGTTATTTAAAAAAACAGAAAACTCTCAGTGTTCAGTTCTAATAAGCTTGTCTTTTTTCATTGCACAGATGCCACACAAGTCAAGATCTGCAGCTTCAGAATGCCTGGTTTTAGGCCAGGATACATTTTTATGTTATTGTTGTGTCAAGAACTCTCACTGGAACACAGTTGCTCTAGCTTTCAGTATTGACCTTAAGTGAAAATGTGAATGTATTAATCAGTCTTTCATACATCATGTGGCTTAGAGCTGCAAATTTTTTATGCCTTACTGCAGCACCCAGTCTGCTGAGCAGCTAAGGAGGGCTGTGTTCTCGTGTATAAAGTACTGGTTCTACAAACGTACAAACAAATAAAGAAATTAGAACAGGATGGGGAGTTGCTGTTTCGTTAGGGCTGCAGCATCCCTCTTACAGCAGCTTCGATCTGCACCACAAAGACTAGATTTCCTCCTCAGAAGAGGAGCTGGAAACAAATAATCTGAGTGAAAAGCATTCTGCAGTCAACCTTATATTGACGGTGACTGTCTTGGGTTTTTTTTAGACATCTTTTCTCTCTGACATCACATGGGTGCAATGATGGCTGGCTGTGAGGCTTTGCTGATCCGTAAAAGGAAGGCACTTCCAAGTAGACTCAGATATTTGGAGTCGACTTTCTGCAAGAATTTCTGTGCTGTATTGTGCTGCAGTACTTCTGAGTTATTTTTGGGACTTCTGTGAAATGTTTTGTAATGTGTCGGTTTCTAATGCACAGAAAGGCCTTCTGCCAAAACTAGAGGATAGCTTTAGAGCTATCCAGTCAGCACGCGCTTGCATTGAGATTGGTGACATGCAACTTCAAGGCTTTAGTGAAGCCCTTAACTAAGCAGGAAGTTAGGCAACCTTACGTATAGATTTCACTTTTATGTTGTGGAACGGAAGAGCTGAATTTTTTTAATCTACAGCCTTGGTTATATATCATTACCCCAAGATCTCCTATTTGCACTGGGTTTTAATAGCTGTCTGAATGCAGATGAAACTCTTCGAGTGGGAAAACTTTTAAAATGTGTTTCTCAGAATTAGCTGACTTTTGTGACTGCAGCTATATAGTGAGAACCAAATTGTGGTTACTTTTCCCCTGGTAATCATGTTACATGGGTAGAATTATTACTTTCTGTTGCATTTATGTAGTGATGCAGCATGGGGGAAAAACACTGAGAGCCACTGCGTTAATGTGTTTGTGTAATTCTCTGAAAAAATAAAGCATGTACAGGCACTCATACATGCCTGAATGTATTTTTCTGTGATGGAAGCAAAGATAATAAGATTTTTTTTCTTTTTTTTTTTTTCTATTTAGGACTTAGAGGAATTCTGCTTCAAGTTTTGTGTCAATCATTTGACGGAAGTGACACAAACTACAGCGTTTTGGCAGATGGATGGTCCCCTGCTAAAGGAGTTCATTGCTAAAGCCAGTAAATGTGGAGCCTTTAAGAACTGAAATGAAGCTGTAAGTTACGGGTGTTTGTAGGGTTTCCTGCAGGTATAACAGGATGCTGTAACCGTACGGGTAAAAGCCAGTGTTACCTGGTCTCTTGCACCAGAAGACATGAAAGGCTGCCATGAAAATGAAGGTTTTCTGTGCTCACGAGGGAACTGTTGTAAAAACGTCAAGCAAACTATTCACTTGCGTTTAGCAGACCTGGATGGTGGAACCGGCTCGGGATTTCTGATGGATAGAGGAAGCCCTGCAGCATGTGAGGGGTACCAGCTGCTGTTTTACCTTCTTAGCCTAGGAAATCTCCACTCTAGCAGCACCTGTTAATGTTTTCAGTTTACTTCTTGGGCTTGGAGAATAGTCTGACCTGAGCCACTGAATGCTGTCACTTACATCATTAACTCCCGGGGAGCGTAGAAGCAAATGGCATGGATCTCTCTTACTGCATTTGCATGATTGTGAATGAATTTGCCATTTGCTGTGTGTCATTAACCAAGTGTATCTGGTGCAAAAATAATACATCCTCAAAGCCTGCGCAAGTGACTTTGAAGAAAGGGGTAACTAGCAAATCTAATTGGAAGTAAATCTCTATATTTGGGTATACCTTAATATAAGTTGTAATGTAATCTGTTCGAGCAATATTTGTAATGGTTAATGGAAAAAATTCCCTCTTTGGTGACTTTGGATTACATTGGTTCCCTTGCAGGGGAAGGGATACACTGCTCTGGAAGTGGGGGGTTTGCATTTAAGTGTTGCATAAATTTAAACTACATGTAATAAAATTCACTTTTTTCGTACCTGTTCACTAGCAAACTTCCTTGGACTTTGAAGTAATTGGCAAGCTTTTTGTGTTACGTAGAGCATATAAGTGGTTTTATTTCTTTATAATCTTACTGGTTTTGCTGTGCTTATGAATGCCTGTGATCTCAGTTTCAGAAAACAGCAAACTTGTGTAGGCACCAATTTAGACCCCAGTGATTACAATCTATGGAGCTGACTTTTTTTTTTTGCACATGAGTCCGTATGTGGCTGTAACCTTACAGCAGGTACGTACAGACATAGGCACTTACTGTTTTTATTGTGTGCTTTTCAGGTGTTACGTTTGCACCAACTGCAGGGTAGAGGAGAGGACCTGGAACTTCAGAGTTGAAGTTCAGGTGAACTACGGGTCTGACTTTGGGGCTATGACTTTGCTAAATTTTGGAAAGCCAAGAACTGCACATTCTTGATAGAGGCCAGGGAGCTTCTGTAGCACATCGTTGGGAGCTCAGTCTAGGATAGTCTGAGACAGTGCTTCCACACCTGTCACCAGTGTTTCTCATAAACAACTTGTTTGGTGATTGCAAACTCTAGACTGAAGGTCTAGTGTGGTAGGGGGTGGAACAGAAGAGTGCAGGACTTACCCTCCAAGCTGTTCTGAGGCTTGTCAGAAATTGATTGCTGCTCTAGGGAGTAGTTGAACTGTGGTGTGACAGCCTTATCCCATAGAACCATAGAATATCTCGAGTTGGAAGGGGCCATCTAGTCTAACTCCTTGCTCCTCACAGGACTGCCTAAACTAAATCGTATGATGGAGGGCATTGTCCAGACATGCCCTGAACTCTTGAGAGGCTTGGCGCTGTGACCACTTCCTTGGGGAGCCCAGTCCAGTGACAGACCACCCTCTTGGTGAAGAACCTTCTGTTGTTCCATCTCAGCTTCTCCACTGGTGTGGCTCCATTCCATCCTATCGCTGCTCACCAGAGGGATCGGCATCTCTGGCTCCGCTGCCCCCTGGGAGGAAGGTGTAACTGGGGTGCGGTCACCCCTCTACCCTCTCTTCTCCAAGCTGAACAAGCCCCTCCTGGTGAGTCTGACCCTTAAGACCTTCCACCAGCTTGGCTGCCCTCCTCTGGGCACACTCTTAACAGCCTGATGCCCTCCTTATACTGAGGGGCCCAGCGCTGCCCCAGTGCAGTGTAGGTGGGACAGGCTGGCAGTGCTGTGCTCGCTGACCCCAAGGCTGACTCATGTTGAACTTGCCCTCAGCTCCAAGCCCCAGCTCTCCTTCTGCAGGGCTGCTCGCCAGCCTCTGGTCCCCCCATGCCTGGGTAGAACCAGGATCACCCATCCCCAGTGCAGGACCTGGCACCTGCTTGTGTTACACTTCACACAGTTGTGAGTAAACGTGAAAGCTTCCACTCAGTTAAAATTACCAGAGGTAACATCACAGCAGCTGTCAAGCCTAGAGCTAGTAAGCACAACTAAATACACAGCTTTCTTAAAAACATTTTATTTGATTAACTTATCCTTTTGTAGCTAAACAATCTTTCTGTATTCAAACTTTTTTTTTAAGACAAAACAAATGGAAATCATATCCTTTCTTAATGAAGAAAGGAAAATACAGTCCATTATTTGATCCACTTTACATTGTACGTGTTTTAGAGTATGATGCCCAACCATTTCTGGGCTGCCTGCAAACACTGTTTCACCACTGCCAGTACAGCAGGACTAGTTATATATTAAGCAGTCAATCAAGAATCATTTAATTATTTAAGAAACCCAAACTCCTGTTTGTAATTCAGAAGGCTTCTTTGAGTGCAAGTGCTGCTGATTTATCATCTTTGGAATGCCAGAGCAGCAATATGATCCTTAAACCAGCGCTGCCTGGGAGCAGACAGCGAAGCAGCTACCGCCCCCAGTCAGCACAGGGCTCCCACAGTTACTTTAACAAGAGTTGCTCCCTTGTCTTCGAGAAAAAAAGACTTCAGTGGAGGGGTTTGTCAAGCTTTAAGAAAGCTAAATTTGGTGTGTAACACTCATTATCCATAGTAAAATTTAGAGAAAGGGACAACTTAAAATTATTGCAACAGTGAGGTATAAAAATGAGTAAAACACCCAGCTCTTGTTTGTGTCCCTGTCTTGGGCGGAGGGGAGGGAATCACTTAGACACTGACCAGACGTGCTCTATGGTTTCTATCATTAGAAAACCCTAAATATCGACACTGTTACAGACAGACGCAGGGGTTATTCGGACACTGTACTAGATGTACTCGCGGTGCTCTCTGGGGTAGGAAGGACGACTTCTTTTAAGTCCTGCAGCAGCTCAATCTTGTTATCCAGGCTTTTCCTGCTTTCCAGAAGTTCCTGGATTTTTTCTTCTGTTCCTATTTATGAAAAAGGGATAAAAACTTTTATTCATACATAACTAATTATAATACACGTTATATACGTATTGACACTGCAGAGGCTACTGCTGCTTAATTTAGCCTACACAAAAGCCTTTCTTTGGCCTAACCTCCTGCACGCCTGGTCTCGTCTGTCAGGGGTGGGCTGCGTGGCCTATGCAGGAGATGAGCTGAAGTACCACAGTGCCAAAAGAAAACACAAAGCAGTGGAGCTGTGCACTCTGTCATCCAGATACTGTGATCTCAAAACTAGCTATGGCACAGATTTAACTTAAGCCATCACAACAAGTATAAAAATTGCTAGTTTAGTTACTAACCCACTGTTACTTGGCACATGAGCTTTAACAGTTCATTTTCAGAATCCATTTGTATGGGGACTCCTGCAATAAAGATGCATTTCAAATCTTTAAAGACAACATCTCTGAACTACACACTTCAAGCACATTTTCAAGCCTCAACAACAACAGAATTTAAACCTAAAAAGAGATGGAGGACAGCATTCAACAGGCAGATTCTCAAAAATAACATCCAAGAGTGTTTAATGTTCCTGCTTCTGGCAAAAGAGTGATTGGTGGCATGCCAATGGGACTCACCACGTTCCTCACCTTACCTACAAAGCCCAGCCTTTCCTAGCGTTAAATACTACTGAAATCGGCAAGAGCTCGGTAAGAGGCTGCGCTAGACTTCCCAGGCATAACCATAACCCCATATTGTTAACTGCAGGTTTTAAATGAAGCACTTGCTTCGTTCAGCAACAAGACACACAGAGCTGCTGATGACCTCTGAGCAGCAAAGTTAGTGAACAGCAAACACGTTTTTCTCACAGTGAGCGAGAATGCCAGAGCTAAGATCTTAGTAAGCAGCAGCAGGTGTTTTGTACAAACCTTAAACATGTTTGTCCTCTTTTTTTTTTGGGGGGGAGGGGGGAAGACTTTGAAGGAGGTCTCCCAAGTTGTAACAGGTAGAGTGGGCAAAGGAGCTCCAGACGTTGTTTACCCCTGTTCATTCTGAATCACAGAGCCCAAGCCACCCTTAACTGTAATTTATTTAAGAAAAACAAGAAAAAAAAAAAAACAGGTGTTTGGCCATCTGTGTCCCCCCTGCTTCTTCCTCTTTGTTCAGAGAGCCCATCACCGCTGCTCGCAGTGTGCGCACATGGAAGATGATGTATGTGCACACGCTTTTATCGGGCATTTTTAAGTGCGCTGCCCAGTGAGGTCGAGTGCAGATGTTGAGAAGGGGCAGCCAGAACAGCAGTGGTGCCTGCTGCCTCCTGAAAATCCTGGGCAGGGGTTCACTGAAGAGGGACTTGACACCTCGCCCTTCCTCTAACTGGAAAAAGAAAGCAGGCGACCCCTCTTCTCTCTGCTGTCCTCTGCAGGCAGGTGGTACTTCGACATGACAGCATGCCCCCCCGCTGTCCCACCACAGCCTGTGCCCACTGCTCCACACCTGCGTGCCACAGGCAGCCTTACGGCACTACTACTGGGTGTCCAGCCTGGGTGGGCAGAAGAACTAGCAGGCACACAGCTGAAGAAAAAGTTGGGCATGTGCAAGTGGGAGTGAGAGAAAAAATTCTTTGATATGGATATATGTATATATTTGGATATGAATTAATAAGTTATCAGAAATAAAGAGCAAACATGACAATTGTGTCACTGCATTCAGCATACGGGTGACCTACAGATGGAAGACATACGGCTCCACTTCTCTCCTGCCCAAAGGGCCCAGAGAAAGATGTCAGCGATGGGAACGACTGGCCTACAGGAGCGCTCCCACGGGAAAGCAGATGACAGGTGGGCAACCTCCCACCTCGTACAGGAGCGACCCAAAGGCAAGGAACCTGCATTTCTGTAAAACTGGGAATGGTCTGAGGAACGACCGCACTCGTAGTTCTGTACAAGTGCTAAGGGGCTCTCCGTGAAGTTTTAAAACAAAGTATCACCGCCTTTGTCCACACAAGTGAACTGCGGAATTGACCGCTACAGATCTCCTGAGCTCAAAAGCTACCGGGCAGACTGCGGACCGGCCAGAAGGGGAGGTGAAAGCCGAGGGAGGTCTCATCCCACACAGGACACAGGCCAACAGGACAGAAAGCAAAACTAAAGGAAGTCACTTTTCCTTGGAGGAGGGAATGAGAACCTCCAACACAGAAATTTGAAACTACCGACAAAGTGATAGCAGGTACCGTATGAAAAGGTTTAAAAGCAGTCAAGTTCACAGTAAAGCTCCATGCTGCAAAAGAACCATTTATCCCTATACATAACAGGGATTTAGAAAAGCAGTATCAACAATTCAGTTCAGAGTAACCCCGCTGCGCCAACGCATAAGCCTTTAGAACAGCTTGTGCATGATGATCCAAGAAATGAAAAAAAGGTAAAATGAAAAAATGGATTGAAGGTGAAGCACGTCAGATGACCCAAAAACCTGTCATTTCCAGGAGATGTATCAAAGATGACACAGTATTTATACAAGTCCTACTTTAATTAGTCCTAGACACTGTATGTCATCACAGAGACTTGCTAGCTAGAGCTTGGAAGACAGATTAGGATGAAAAGGAAAAAAGAAAAAAAGCTGGTGATTTCCTGCCTTCCCTACAGTTTCCTTTGTAACTAACACGGTTTTCAGTCCTTTCTCATTGACTCATTTTTAGAGCTCCTTCTTGGATCAGTTTTTGAACCAACCCTGATTTGTGTTTTCATTATTGACCTTGAAATTAAAAGTAGGCTGATGGTATCAGAAAAGAAGTACAGGAAGACCTGAGCTGCTTAGGTAGTGGGGAATTGAATAGGGGAAAACTTTTACACATGAGAATCACACGGCTGTGTGTACATAGGTGCCAATATCAAGGATTTCTCCTGTAAGCTGAGAAGAGGATGAAGTAACCGATGCAGCTGTGAAAGAAACAAGTGTGATCCCAGGCTGGGTCACACGAGCAGCTTTGAGCAGAGATGTTTTCATGCCCTCAGACGAGGTGCTGGTGGAATGTTGTGGCAGATAACTCTGCAGCACCGGTCACTCCTATTTCCAAAAGAGGAATTTAGATGCGAGAACAGGAGACTGAACATAGGAGTTTTCAGTTGAGTGAAGCGGAAACAGCAAACATTAGCAAACATCACCTTCACACGCTGAACCTCAGCGTCAGCTAACTCAAACCCACTTCCCTTTTCACAGGGATTAATTAAGGCAGAAGGTACAACAAGGCTGCTAACTGTTAGAGAGGGAAATGGGAGCAAGAGACTTGCCTATCTGAAACACAGTTTTCACCTTGCTGCTTACAACAGCTGAGACTGGAGTCCATGCCCCAGAGTTTCCCTCCGCAGCGGTGGTCGCAAGCACCCGCTCCTGCCCTCGTCTTCATTTGTCACCGAGCATTCCCAGCTTGTTTGTCAAAGCACGCTACAACTGCCATCAGGTCCAGGCAAGTTCTGCTCATCGTGTTTAGTGCTCCTAACTGAAACACAACAGCCAGTCTGAACAGCATTCCTCAGAAAGGAGCAACGCAGGCGAGCTGCGGAGAAGGAAGGGAACAACCTGCAGACACAGGACAGGAGTGCGCGCTGCAGGAGAGGGGACTTCCTCTGGGGTGGAGACCCCTGGGTCTTTTAAAACTCTGGAACTGTCAGTTGCCTCCCCTTCCGGTAGCCAGCCAGATTTGACACATTGTATTTCTACAGATTCAGCTAGCAATGGCTTTTGTTCAATTGTTTATATGATGTAGAGACAAAAGTTCCTTGGAATTTGCATTTTAAATGGTCTTTTTATCAAATTGCTCAGAGGAATAACCTCAGTGCCAAAAACCGTACCAGTTGCTACTGCTCCGACAGGTTTTTTTGACATACCTGAATGAATATTTGTCAGTACGTTCTCAAACAGCCCACAGTCAAAGAGTGACATCACCGTCTCTTCATACTCTGGGGAAAGAGGTAAGTTGACTTAATATTACTGAGCAAAGGTTTACAGAACCCTCGCGTTAATGCGGAGCCCTACATCAGAATTACCACACCACAGTAATTACTTATATCATGCTGATTGCTTGAGGTTTTTACACCTCTTCCTTCTCATATAGCCTATCCTGAGAAAGAAGGATCAATCTGTCAATTCTACCCTTTTTTATTTTTAATTTTGTACAGAGAACAGGAAAGTGGACCTACCTGTAATTCCCTTTTTGGGTCTGCACCATGTGAACAGTTCATTTAAAAATGAGCAATATACCTAAGCCATATTTCATTCCATCGTGTCAGACCGTACGTCTAACGGCGGGGCTGACTGTACCAATTCCTCTTGACAGATCATGTGACGTGGGGCAGCACTGCCACTGTTTGATGTTAAAAACCAGCCCAGAATTATGCCTCAGTCTCCTAACTGTGGCTTCCAGTGGAACAAACCACAAAAAGCCTACAGAGGTCGCATGACCGCTAAGAGGTTGCTTAACAGGGCTGGGCTCTGACCCCCTAACGTGTCCTGGACATCATTGCTGTTTCCAGCAGCTGCTGTCACGTTACACAGAAGCTGCTCGTGAGGAAGATTTTGCCAGGTGAGACATTTCACTTGCCACGCATGTGCTTTGGTTACTTTGCATACGTTAGCATTCTTTATCCAAAGGTATTCATTACTTTGTAAAGCTGGGAGGGCAACAGGAGAGGAAAGTTTGAAATTTTCTTTTCTAGCTGTGTTGTGGGCAAAGCAACATTAGCATGGAATCCTCCAAGAACCAAGTGCTTCGTACAAGTGGATACTTAAACTTATGAAACCCCCAAATACACACTGACAGCTGACAATCAAGTTCTAACTAATCATCCAAAGACTTAAGACGTGTCGCATACTTCGGGGTTTTTCCCTCAAAAGAGTGCCGATACTAGCAGATAGCTGGTCCCTCTGTGAAGCTGTAAGGTCAGCACAGAGTTATGACCCAAATAAAACCTTCCAGTTCTCTTCAGGGCCTGGGACATCAGGCTGAACCTATGTATGCCACCGGGTAGAAGGTGGCTTCAAAAATTCAAAGCTAGGAGGCCTTACTAGAGCATGCGGAGTCGGCAGCTCTTCCCCTCTACTGTCACGGGTATACCAAAAACCCTCACTCTCCGCCTGCCGTGCGGCTGCAGACGTAAGGCAGGACCCAGTTCTTTGGCAGCGCAGGAGCACCCTCGGGAAGGTCACCCAGGGCCGAGCGCCTGGGCTTTCGGATCAGCGTTTCTGCTCCGAGAGCAGAGCCCCCCCAGGGTCTCCATACCTGTTTCTGAAGTGTTGTCATCCATCAGTTTCTCCTGCGCCAGGTGAAGCGTGTCCAGCATTTCTTCAAATATGTCATCCAGAAGCCCGGCTTGCTTGCATTTCCTAAGAAAGTCTATTCGGACTGTTGAAAGACAAAAACACACGCTGGCATGCAGAAGTGATCCTGACCACAGCTGCACGGGCTTCACTCGCTCACTTCAGAAACAAAAACTTGGGTTAAAGTCCCCCTTCCAGTAACAAATATGTGCGCAAATCCCTGGCTCCTCCAGCTGCCCCTTCAGCCCTTTTCAGTGGGAACAAAAATCTGGTCACACAAACATAAGCATTGCACTGGGCATAAAATCACCTAAGCTCTAGATTTGGTTTCTGGGCATAAAACTATCTAAGCTCTAGATTTGGCTTCGCTCATCAAAACCAAGTATCTCCGCAACTCTAAATGCACCATTCCTAAAGCCTCTTCACATCTCCTGGTGTAGGAAAGCAAGTTGATTTGTCTTGCTTTTTTTTCTTCCAGTCCTCAGGACCATGCCATGGACTGAACAGGCTAAAGGGCACAAAACAGTGCCAGAAGTGAATCAGTACTGCATTTGGTAGGAGAATTAAGGCTACTTTTACTCCAAGTGATCCAGGCATTAAATTCACTTATTACAGCCCATTTTATATGCCTACTTTGTCAGATTTGGGTTGCTAGGGAAATAGCTACCTATTTTTTTCTTCATTTCAGAGCAGCAGGTCAGCAACGGGGTTCAGTGAGATCGATTCAATGGGTTGGCCAAAAGCAAAGAGCTATCGGACAGCACACGGAAGTCTGCCAAACTCCATTAAAAACAATGTTACTTTTTACTGGAGACATCTGTGAGAAAAGAACTGTCATTTCACTTACATCAGGTGCCCTGCAGGTGTTCCAGGATTCTTTATAGGTTCCCTGTTCTTTACAGTGGTAGTAAAAATTCAGAAACAACATTAGGCAGCCACCTACTGCCAGGATACTGTGCCCATATGCTAAGCACAGCCACGGGAAGGTGAATAATCCCCACTAACGCCTTCCAAACTTCCAAGCGACAGCATAATGCCAACAAGCAACTGCAGCAGGGCTTTCGGGGTAACGTGGAATCTGCAGAACTGAAGGATGGGTCCAGGGGTTGATTTCACTCTTGCAATACCACATTTGTGTGGCAAAATACTACACTGTGTTAAGCACCCTCTGTACACCTACGGTTAAGATACGCACACGGTGGTAGCAGTAGCGGTAGCAGGGTTCAGCGAGCCCCGTTCCTACCCAGTGAGCTAAAGCTCCTGTACGAGGTGTGTTGAACCCCCCTCTCCCTCCCTGCTGGGCTACCCCGCTCTCGCTGCCGGGCCCAACGTCCCCTCCTCGCAGCACGGCCTCTGCCAGCCCATTCCTGAGTGCCACCGGGCAGAGCTGCACCCCTCTCCTTCCAGAGGGGCTCAGCGCAAGGAGAGCGAGGTGAAGAAGAAACGATGACGTCCTGGGTTTGCCTGTGCTGATATGGAGGAGAAGGCCAGGCAAAGGCCACCCCGTTTGCCGCAGAGACGCCGCTGAACGCAGCGGCCGACCAGAGCGGGGCTGTTGTAAAAACCCCAAGCAAATTCACCAGCTCACATCAACCAGCAGGTCTCGGCCAACGCACAGAGGTTTGTTTGCTGCACAGTTATTAACAGTCCCTCGTCAGAGCAGACTTGCGCTGCCTTGCAGAGCACACAGAGCCACCCATCTCAGGCAAATAATACAGATATGTTTGCAGCGCCGCTGCTACCAGCCACCCCCAAGCTCTGAACTTCAGCGTAACGGATCACAGTATCATCCGGGTGTTCTCTAAAGCGAGCCACACCTTTATGCCTGCTGTTTTTCCTTTTCAGTATTCGTAAACTGTTCTCTTCTGCTGTCTCTTCTGTGCTCTGTAAGAAAAATCAAAACAACATTTTTACATCATACTGACATTTCCTGCTGTTTTCATTATCTTTCCCCTACATCAGAAGGCTGTAACATAGCACATATTTCTGTGAATACGGTCAGCTTCTCTGCACAGCTAATGATATTCAGTTTTTAACAATATAAACAGAAATAAATAAATATATAAGCAAATATAAAAAAATAAAAAACCATAATATATTAATAATATAATAGCATGTAATTTAATTTATAAGTATAATAAAGCATACAATAATATATAATAATTATAATCCATTTATATTTATAATTTATAGTTCTGTTATTTATGTACAGATACATAAATAATATGAACTGAAAAATATAAAGACAAATTAAAATTATATTCAGTTTTTAAAAGAGATAACCAGTTTTTAAACACGTAACCAAAAATTGCTTCTAAGCAAAAACTCTTCAAGGAAAACCCAAGACCTGGGACACGACCCTCAATTAACGCTGCATTTGCAGACAGCACAGACGTTAACAAACGTTTACTGCCAATGCCCAGTGCAAATCACGTTTCGTTCCCTAGAAAGGATCTGAGAGGAGGGGGGGGAATATTTTTCTTTTCCTTTGGACAGGACGCAGTCATTCTCTGCTGTTCCACATCACACCAAAGTGCAACAAACAATTCTTAGGCTCCGCCACGAAATTCCACCAGTGTAAAAATGCATTGCTTACACAAGGGTAAACAATTTATCTTGCAGTGATAAATCCTGGAGCCCTTCAACTTCTTATTTGCAGTGCTGGTATTGATTTCCGAGATCGCTAGCAGTGGAGAGCAGCGGAAACAGCACAGTACTGTGGGCAACAGGTCAATGAATCTCAGTTACAATACCAGGAACAGAAATGGATTTACAGCTGAGAAATTCTGGGAGACGAGTAAGTGCCAGTTAAAAGGCCAAGTGACTCATCAAAAACAGTTTTTCACGGAAACGGTGTCAAGGCCTAAGCAAATCTAAGGGACACAGCACTTCCAAAGAAAGGGAGCCCCCAAAGGGAAGCTCTTTCTGGTCACGTCAAGATCCCAGTCACCCAGGCAGCCTGGTTCGGAGGCTCCCATCGCATTTGTGCCATGTTACCCGAGGGCAGCATCGGCTCTGCCTGAGGCAGCTCCAACTGCAAACAGTTTTGTTTTGACAGAAGGGCAAGGTCAAAATAGCTGAGCTGTAAAGGAAAAGTTACTGCTTCTGTAAGGAAGTCTCTTTCCGAGCACACTGACAGAATACTTCACTACAGAAGTCCTTTGCTGTGGCAGATGGGGGTTCCTGTTTTAGAACTACTTAAATTCAGAATTACCATTTGTTCTGTGATGGTGGAAGACTTCAATGCACACCTTCTCCTTTTATTAGCTGCACCTAGGAATCGAGAAACAACCAAGTAACAAGAGCGTCAGACTGACAATTTCACATCATTCAAATCATTATTCCCAAAAAGCTAGAAAAGAGAGGCACTTTGGATGGCAAGGCAAGAGCATGTTTCAGCTCCCCAAATATCTGACATTTCAGTGGAATTCACGTTCTTTCCATGTAAGAAAAATTACAAGCCTGAACCATTAGGAAGGAGTGCAAATCACTGTAGCATTAACCTATCACTTTGCCTTTTAAACTCAGTATAAAGCAAACCCCAGATTTTTAATGTAAGATTTTTGATTGTGGCAGAGTGAACTTATTCTCCCCGGCAGCAGCACTACCTCTAGGTGGTAAAAACTTCAGGCAAATTTATGAAAGATGATGGACTTTTTTCAGTCGATTCTTGTTTAGGTTAATACACCCTCAAAACTAAGACTACATAAAGAATTATTTCAGAAGTCCCAAAGATATACAAATGGCATTAGGTTTTTCATCGATCTAATGACCCTCCTAGAAAGCCTCTAGAAGCAATCTGACTTGTAAGTTTAATATTATTTTTGCTACAAAGAGTTTTTAGTGATGTGGTATGAGATCTCTGCAAAACCCTCTGCTTTCACTCTGTCCTTTCTAGCAGCACGCACCAGCCTCTCTCCGATGGCACAACTGGCAGCTGCTGAAAACAGCTACAGCGTCAAACGCGGAGGAGGGTAACTCCGGCAAGGAAAACAGCACAGGGGCACAGAAAGCTAGCGAGGAGTTCAACCACCCACCAAAACCTGAGGGATTTAAGCGCAGCAGGGTTATATGCCCCCTTCCTGTTTATCTCTACACCCTTTGGGCAGCGCTTAGTAAGTTTCTTCATATTAGAAATCATCCTGTTAAAAAAGAAGAATGAGGAGTTACTGTTTCAACGGCCTTCCTGTACCAACAAGTTTGGGTTTTGGGTACTCTTCGTTGAGTATGGTGCTGTACATTTGCATTTTTCATGGCCTGAAAGGAAATCACAGCCTCTCACATCATCCAAAATCGGGTGGTTTAATGCAGAGCACTCTCGGAGATGCTGGTGTAGGCACAAAGCGTGCTGCTTGCTGTCTAGCACGGTATCTTTGATCTACGGTAGGATTTTCTTAGCTCTTCCTGATGTTTGCTTTAGTGACACCTTATAAAAGCAGAGGAACACAGTCCGAAGAGCAGCCCACCTCTTCCTACTTCCCACAGTGTTCCCCGCTATTCTGCTTTTGTCAGCGTTTACTCTGGGTACTGATAGAATGGATCCAACGTTTCCAGTTAAGCAGAGGTTGGAGCCTGTTTCCAAGTCCAAACTGCCCTCCCATCCCCGCTGTACAGAGCTGCAAGGAGACCTCTTGGCTCCTAAGGCACCCCGTCTCCTTCCCATCACACAGCAGAGCCCTAACATTTCAGCATGGGAACGTTGTCTGGACCAAGAACAGGGGGATGCTCCTTGACCCAATTTTCTCCAGGCTACCAGGGAAAGCAAGCCAGGGGAGGCAGCCCTTTTCTACCATCTCCTGCTCCCACACAGCCTGGTGCCAGCTCAGCCTGCCCCAGAGGAACGGCTGAGCTACTTCTCTTGAGTTGGACTTTGAAAGTCAAAACTCTGCTGTGGAGCCACAGCGCTTCCACCCCAGCCCGTCTCACTCCCCGCCCCGCGCGGGCCTGCAAAGACGCTCAGCACAGGTGTCCCCTGCCTGCCGCAGCGGGCCAGGCGTGGGCCAGACAGAGCGCCTGCTGCTTCAGCCACCTCGCCCGCAGACGCCCCTGGCTATTCTGAGTGCCACAAGCGCACCCGAGAGCTGCCGAGGAGGAGGAGACGTTGGGCTTGGGGAACGAGGCATCATCTACCCAACTCTGACAGCTGCTCCCCGCCTCCTGGGGTACAGCTGCTTTCTGGGAGAAACCCGTTCAGGAGGCAGGGCCGGCACTGCCAGCAGAATCCATTTACCCCTCACAGACGGAGGGTCTCCAAATACAGTGCCCTGGAAGATCTCCTCTAGGAGAAAACTCTCTGCTCAGATAACAGGCCACAGATTGTTTAGGCTGCACCTGAAGGCACCAAGACCTTCAACTTTATAATACTTAAGCCTTTTCCTAATTATGACGGAGGCAGTCTATAGGGCTGTGCCTAATGCCATAATCTCATCTCGTACTGGAAATGAAGCAATCCTGGCCCGGTCTGCTACTTGGGCAGGAGACCACCTGGGACCCTGGACAGACCCAACAGACTGGCAATCATTAGGCCACAAAATCAAATTCATTCTGAAAAGGGAAGGAATGTCAGGCCTCAAAACTATGGATAAGGAAGAAGCAAAACTACGAAGTGAAATGAGAAGCTTCATTTGGTTAGTGAATCACAGCGATACTGGGTGTTAAACGGACTGTGTGTCTGGCTAAGAAGCCCCAGACCCTACGACTAAAAGTTTAAATGATAATCATCCAACCTGCCCCAAGAGCGGCACCAGGGCGAAGCCAGACTTTGTCAAGAAGATCAGCCAAAGCCCGCTAGACTTCAGTGGGAGCACACTGCTCTCAGCATGACTGCTCACAGGTCGACTGAGCTGAACGGCAAAGCGAAGGCCAGCCTAGGACCCACTCCCTTTTGAGCAGGATCGTATGCATCAGGTTAACAAAGCCACAGCTTTCAGTGAGGTTCCTCACTACCTCTGAATCAGCAAGGACCAGGACTGCCAAATTAAGCTGCATTTCTATAGCAAATGCAACAATCCTTAAACAGGGGTTGTATAACCCTTTTGTTACACTTCAAAAGCTCTTTGGGATCCTTCAGAATGAAAGGCCCTATTTAAAAAAAAACACCGCAGTGAAAACAGAAATGCAAATGTGAACGTTTTAGTCTAACTACAGATAAAAACCTCAAGGTGACCGCTCCTGTAGCAGCCCTCTCTTTGCTTATCAAGTGCAAGCTTGTGCATCCCTCCTCAGCGTGGCTCTCCTATCTCACAGGGATTTTACAGCTGCTTGGCCCAGAGTCAGAACAATTCCATGAAGGATCAGGTCCACAGTGTTTTACATCAGTTTTGAGGGAGATTCGGGGAAGACCAAATATAAACATTTCCCTCTTCAAAAAACCTTCTCGATTTTTGTGCATACGCATAGATCCCAACCAAACCACTCCTGCAAGATTAGAAATCCACCACCGAGTTACACAGGTGGAGTAATATTTGTTTTGTTCAATCGAGTTATTAACTGTAGGATGCAAACTTTTAAAACAAATGAAATCAATGAAGCCATTAAAGAAACTCACCATAGTGATTGGTCCTACTGCCTGGGTCATGTTTTGGGCAGAACACTCTAAAATTTAAGTTAAATTTTAAGAAAAAGAGAAAAAGTATTAATAAATATGTAAACAGAGTTATGCTGACTGATTTTAATAGATATTTTCCCCTCTTTTCATTGTATGGAAACTGAAAGACACTTCAAAAAAATTATCAGGATTTTTGTTCAGCATTACCCACCTAGCAAAGCACCTGCTGTCAAGTCACACACATGCACAAGCTTGTATTTGTCTTTCAGAGCCTCACTGGACTCTGAACACTGAAGCTTTGAATTCTCAGTTCCATTACCCCACTCTGTTTGGACTTGCTCACTGTTCAAACCCCGAGCCAGACACACTTCGTTCCATGTGGCGATTGCTGTGGCAGAGGTACTCTTACCGAAACACCTTACTAAAATTAAATTAACGCCCTCGAGATGGAATACCACACTACTAATATTGCTCGATCGTAGCTACTGCAGCTCTGACCCCTCGCCCTGTACCACTCGGGCCAGGTCCAGAACCTCTCCAGATGTATCTGCTTACCAGGCAGCTTGAACTTACAGGCCCTGCACGCTGTGCCGGCACAGCCACACGGCACTGCACGGCCATGCCCAGTACCAGTTACTTGCTTGGAGATCTCTGTGCCCCTCCCTCTCCGCTGCCCAGTGCTGATGAGGTGGTCCCCAAATCCCGAGGAAGCAGGGCACCCTGCTGTCTGAGATCCAGTAGCTTAAAGCTGTGTGATCCATTCGTTCCTTAAAGACTTTGGTAACACGCGAGATGGGAATATTCTCTCTGCGTCTAGGAGAGCAATGCAAATTCCTTGGAAGAGGCAAAAGGCAACAAATACAGCTGGAATTTTTCCTTATCTTCTGGATACAGTCATGTGCAGAGAACGTGAACCAGCTTCTACAATATGCCTTTCTTACAGAAGGATCCCAAATCACTTTTTAAGCAAAATTGCCTTGTCTTGAGTGTGGTTTAGCCGATCTCTTCGTTACAAATCTTTTTGCCAAGACTAATCCTCCAGCGTTTGGAAGCAATTTTTAAAGGGAACTGTATTTTCTAGGACATTTGGTAATTATTGTCATTCTCTTATTTTAACAACATAGAAGCACTGACCTTAGAAACGCAGTCTGCTTCCTTGACAAGCCAGCTCTCCCAGTTAAAAACAACCTTCCTAAGTATAAGAACATCTTATAAAGAACAGACAATACCTTTTAATACTCAAGCCACTTTATTTGGAAGCACTTCCCTACTATCATTTTTACAAGATGGCAGTACAAACTACGCTTGTTTCCCCGCCTCTGCTCTTACGAGTCACCTCCATAGCACTGTATGTCTTCTCTTTTTGTTCTGCTCTATTTGTTTTGATAATCACTGCTCACCATCACAACAATAGCAACTCAAAATTTAAAAACACCAGCTATCTCTCTTGAAGGAATTCTTTCTTTTGATATGCATTTCAGCATGTTGCATTTCACCATGAGAAAGTGCAGGGGACTGCCAATCCATGCCCACTCTTTTTCAAGTCTTATTCGTCTTCTCTCCAACAATTTCAGGCTAGCTACAAATTTTGTGCTTTATTTACACCACTGACACAGCGCAAAAGTCTTTGGGTTCAAATCCCTGAAACCTGTCTGACTACCTTTCTCTAATCCAGTCCTCTTTCATCTCCAACACAGGTTGCTATAGCCTAGTTTCCTGTATTTCTATATAGGACAAGCAACGAGTCTCAGACAGCGAGACATTTTAAGGGTCCCTCTTCCAAACCTCCAAGGTCACCAGCTCGGAAAACCACCAAACAACCACTTCTTTACCAGTTGGTTATCTAGACTGTTCTTAGTCCCATTCATTTTTCAGCATCTTGAGACGTTCACTCTTCTTCAGCCTGAGGTATCTTTTCTAAAGCTGTATGATGAGAGCGATTTATTCTGCGATCATGGAAAGTTTCCATCTTCCCAGCTACACTCTTTCATGAGCTTCGCAGAATCCCGAAGACTTTATAAGCATAAGCTTAAACACACATCTTCCATATATGGCTGGGCTTACAGCCTTGCAGAAAGACATATTTATTTTGGACTGAGAGCCCTAGTGAAACAGCCAGGAGCGCAAGTGTTTTGATACTGGTAGTGGAAGATGGGTCCTCTCATAAGGACTGCACTAGTCTGCCTCTTCCTGAAATAAGTAGGGATTAGACAGTCTACCAGATTAATCTCAGACTAACATGGCCTGTGATCTCTCTGGCCTTGCACAGAAATGGACACTGGGGGTTTTTTTTACACCTCAGACTTTACTATAACTTCAACGCTCCAAAAGGTCCCTAGAGACCCAATTTCTCAACTCCTTCATCTGCATCCTTCAAACAACTCGTTCCATCTACTAACGGCAACGCAGGCAGCCCAAGGGCAGCCAACACCAGGACTAGCATGATCAGGACAGAAAATTTATTTGAAGTCTGTTTAACTGTGTTAATGCTAGCAATGTATTTCAAATTTAAGGTTGTCTTTGGTGGGAATACAAAGCTCTCTGCCAGCATACTGAGGGAAAATTACCAGAATTTCCCTAATGTGAACAGATCCAGAAGTGCTATAGCCTGCTCTGTGCTCAGACCACATTTACTGAAGCTTCTGAACCGACAAAAATTGAGAATTTGAGTGACATTAATAAAAATGTTGGTTCTTGAAGACTATCTAGAAAGCCATACAGACTGACTTCCTCAGTTTTGCCCTAGTGATCTTTCAGGTGTGTTGCAGGGTCAGACACCAAACTGTTGATGTGATGTTTTCCTGTGAAAGCAAAACATTTCCCCTATTGATTGTGACCAAAGGATTGAGTATCACTTTAAGAGAGGAGAGCATATGTCCTTTTTAAAAAACTTTAAAAACCATGCAATTTTTAAATCTCTCTTCCTGACACCACCACCAAAATCTTGACAACAATTAGTTAGAAAATACTTGGTTAAATACCGGTAGATTCCATTTACTTCATCCGTTTCTATTGCTGCATCATCGCAGAGTGCACAGAAGTAGTGATAACTTCTGCGACAGGCTCTTTCCTCGCAACCCACGGTGGCTCCTTTCTTGCGACAGAAGTTGCACATCTACAACAGGATGAGGTTTGGCAGGTAAGCACTGCAGACAGCTACCGAACATCTTGCCATACACGGCAAATACTACCCTCTGTGGGAAAATCAAGTCTTTCATTGCAAGTTACCTCTGTGTCACTCAACAGGCAAGTTCGCTCCTGCAAACTGGTCATTATTTCAGCCACCTTTTTGCTATTTTACCTCTATTTCATATTGATGAATTTGTAAAATGATGCAAAGAGCCATGTGAGGGCACTGGACAACTTCCCTCCCTCCCCTAAATCTTGCTCAAGTTATTTCTACACCTACTGGCATTAGTGCTTGTATTTGTGTTTTTTAGGCTAACTTCACAATGAAAAGAATCCACCCAGGGTGTAAACGAAGGAAGGAAACTGAGGACAAAGCCAATAAGAGAAACCTCATATAAACAAAATTACGCAATCCATAAGTGTTTCAGGCACTGACTTCGTCACAGAACAGTTAGGGTTGGAAGGCACCTTACAGATCAGGCAGTTCCAACCCCCCTGCCATGAGCAGGGACACCTTCCATCAGACCAGGTTGCTCAAAGCCCCGTCCAACCTGGCCTTGAACATTGCCAGGGAGGGGGCAGCCACAGCTTCTCTGGGCAGCCTGTGCCAGTGCCTCACCACCCTCAGGGTAAAGAATTTCTTCTGTATAGCTAATCTAAATTTACCCTCTTTCAGCTTGAAACCATTACCCCTTGTCCTGTCACTACCTGCCCTTGTAAAAAGTCCCTCTCCAGCTTTCTTGTAGGCCCCTTCAGGCACTGAAAGGCCACAATAAGGTCTCCCCAAAGCTTTCTCTTCCCCAGGCTGAACAACCCCAACTGTCTCAGCCTTTCCTCACAGGACAGGTGCTCCAGGCCTTGGATTATTTTGGTGCCCCTCCTCTGGACCCGCTCCAACAGGTCCATGTCTTTCCTGTGCTGAGGGCTCCAGAGCTGGACACAGGACTCCAGGTGGGGTCTCACCAGAGCACAGTGGCAGAATGCCCTCCCTCGCCCTGCTGGCCACGCTTCTCTTGATGCAGCCCAGAATACGGTTGGCCTTCTGGGCTGTGAGTGCACATTGCTGGGTCATGCTGAGCTTCTTGTCAACCAACACGCCCAAGTCCTTCTCCTCACAGCTGCTCTCAATCCATTCTCTGTCCAGCCTGTATTGGGGTTGGGGTTGTGCTTAGGGTTGCCCCAACCCACGTGCAGGACCTTCTGCTTGGCCTTGTTGAACTTCATGCGGTTCACACAGGCCCACCTCTCCAGCCTGTCCAGGTCCTTCTGGATGGCATCCCTTCCCTCCAGCATGTCGACCACACCACAGTGCTTGGTGTCACCAGCAAACTTGCTGAGGGTGCACTCAATCCCACAGCCCGTGTTGCCGATACAGATGTTAAACAGCACTGGTCCCATTACTGACTCCTGAGGAATACCAGACGTCACTGGTCTCCACAACCAGTCCTTTAGTCCTTTACCAAAGTCTCTTAGGAAACTTAGACTAAGGACTTAGTCTCCCAGTCTTTTCTCTTGGCGGGGGGTGGGGTGGGGGGTGGGGTGGAGAAAAGGTCAGAACAACCAACACATTTTAATACAAAGGGAACTAAATTTCACCAAATATGTCAAATCAATGTTTCTACCTCTGAATTTGTAATTTCCCTAATCTCAGTAGATCAGAAAGACCAAGTACTTCTCTGCATTTTTTTTCCAAGTATAAAAGAGGCCAGACAACCTTCAGTACTATGAGATAAGACTAAACACAGATTCAGAAAGAAAATCCTTACCAGCCGCTTTCCTCTCTTGAGTTCTTTCAACACTGATGCCACATCAAACCTTATATCCAGATTATCCGGGTTATACTCTTCAGATTCCACAAATCCTGAGGAAAACAACTAAAGACAAAAAGAGACGATATTAAGAATTAACAGAGTGACTCAGTCACCAGTGCATTCTTCTCGCACTTGCCCTGCCTAAGAAAGGCTGACTTTTTCTCTGTGTTTGTACGAGGTTTCACCTACGTTGAACAAAGAGCTGTGCTTAAACCTTTTCCCAGTCAAAAGAAGTTCTTCTGTCTATACAGGAGATTTCACATGGCCTGAAGGTGAACTAAGAAAAGATAACAAGGTGAGAAAGTGAATGAAGAAAGTCTGGAATTCAAGCTGCCCAGACTAAGGAGGAGAAGCTCTTCGGCTGACACACCTCCACACCTTGAACATCTTGTTATCTGCCCAGTTGTTCAGGCTTACAGCTGGATGCAACACTTCTCTGTAATAATATTTCCATACAGTCCAATACTGACAACAGTTGATTACATGAAAAACATAGGAACACCGTACAAAGCCTGGGAGAAACCCACAAAAAAATACATGCACATTTGGGCCACTTTAATTCCCACAGAAGTGCTAAGCCACAACAATAAGTGAGGAAAGGGAAGTTCTTCGCAACTTTTTTCTAGTAATTACATATAGCTACATATATATAATCATTATATATAATATACATCTATATAATCATTATACATAGTTTCCAAACAAAAGTGAGCTACCCTTATGTCAACTGACAGGCACAGTCTGTCTGCTCAGAAGGCGATAGCTAACTGCAAAAAAAAACAAACAGTGCAGAGAAGACTAAGCCAGAGAAATTAGTAAAGTTGTTGGCCCCCTCCAAAATACCAAAAAAAAAAAAGAAAAAAGGAAAACACCTACCAAACAAACCCCAAAAGACAAAACCCAGAAGTTTCAACACTGAAGCAACATTATAGACCTAACAAACCCTGTTTCAAACAAAACGTCCACGTAACTCTGTGAAATAATTATCAGATGTTTCTGAAACATTCTGCTAAAAAAAAAAAAAAAGGTACTAGAAAAATAAAGATGAAAACATAAAACCTGTGAGAATAAGAAGGCTGGAACGGCAAAAGCCAGAAAATTGTTCACAGAATCACAGAATGGCAGGGGTTGGAAGGGACCTCTGTGGGTCATCTAGTCCAACCCCCCTGCCAAAGCAGGGTCACCTACAGCAGGCTGCACAGGACCTCATTCAGGTGGGTCTTG
>Ga0065711_1032947_pt1 | contig 26377 bp, 5 predicted proteins | sample Hoacrofraction12_FD_59098 | JGI IMG/M metagenome (GOLD analysis project Ga0065711, IMG submission 59098) | Hoatzin crop microbial communities from Cojedes, Venezuela - Epithelial fraction 12 v2 (version 2) | ecosystem: Host-associated > Birds > Digestive system > Esophagus > Crop | place... | reverse complement strand
CCAGTGCTCCGTCACCCTCAGAAGGAAGAAGTTCTTCCTCATGTTCAGACGGAACTTCCTGTGCCTCAGTTTGTGCCCATTGCCCCTTGTCCTGTCACTGGGCACCACTGAAAAGAGCTTGGCCCCATCCCTGGGCAGCCTGTTCCACTGCCTGACCACTCTTTCAGTAAAGAAATTTTTCCAAATATCCAATCTAAACCTCCCCTGACACAGCTTGAGGCCATTGCCTCCCATCTTACCACTAGTTACCTGGGAGAAGAGACCAACACCTGCCTCACTATAACCTCCTTTCAGGTAGTTGTAGAGAGCAGTAAGGTCCCCCTTCAGCCTCCTCTTCTCCAGACTAAACAACCCAAGTTCCCTCAGCTGCTCCTCAAAAGACTTGTTCTCTAGACCCTTCACCAGCCTTGTTGCCCTTCATTGGACACCTCAATGTCCTTCTTGTAGTGAGGGGCCCAAAACTGAACACAGTACTCGAGGTGCGGCCTCAGCAGTGCAGAGAGCAGGGGCACGATCGCTTCCCTCGGAAATATACATACACGGAAACAAACTCTTCTGTCCTTTGTGACTGATAAACTGTCATTCAAATCAATTTACTCACAAAATTAAATGCATATGATTTCTTTTAGGACCGGGACCAAAAAATGCTGTATCTGGCTGTGAAAGTGACCATGGCATGAGCTGGTTCTCAGCTTGCTCATATTTGAATCGTTGTATTCAGGTAAGGGGCATTAACATGTCTTCAGACATCGTTGTGTCATTAAGAGATTCATCCAAGGCTAAGGAGAGGCAAAACTGCGGCAACAATTCAGTATATCTTGATTCCTAGCTTGGACCTCTGAGTCAATATTTATTCTCCATCAACCGTGATGGCCATGGAGGACCCTGAGCCCCCCAAAGTTGGTACTGGTGGTATGTGTTACTGGGACTGGGCAGACCTTGCTGCCTCTCTGATTCTTAGTTTACCCACAGGCATTTATTTAGTTAGCGCAACTGTGCTTAAAAGCAAGTCACTTCCATTTGCTTTTAAGTGCAATTTCAAAGTGAAATAAATTGCCTCTAGCTGCTGTTGAACTGATTTAAGATGTAACCAAACCTCCTTAAACATTTAGAAATAGGTTTAGTTAAATTGATACATTTCTGTATGTAAATTTTTAGGTGGTCAGCTAATAGATCTTTTCCATCTCTGACTTTTATTATTCTGGTTAGTTATGTTTAAGCACTGGCATATGAGAGGATCTGGAATAGATTTTATGCTGCATTTAAGATTAATTTATTCCATCTGTCCCAGGGAGGGAAAAAAGAAACATTTGAAGGAAATATATAATTAAGATAGTAAGTAAAGCTACCACAAACTCTAAGCTCTTTTTATATATTTGTCTCATTTGACTCTGTTTTGTTCTGGTCTTTTGCATAATTATGGTGACAAGGAGACTTCGCTGTGTTAAATTCCAAGCATTTCAGAGATTTCAATGAATGAGGTGTTAAGTTCAGGCATTTACTAAGGTTATCTCTGTTACCTGTGCTTCACATTAGCTCCTCTATAGGGTTTATTGAAAAGAGAAGGCAAGTTTTAATTCCTTTCTTATGCTTATGAGGCTGTGATACTGGTTTAAAGATAACGATATAGCGAAAATATTCATAGGTTAAATTTCCCAGAATTTCAAGCCTTTCCTTAAATAGTTTTTCATAGCAGTGGTCACAAAGACTGTCGGACACAAAAGTAGCAGGAGACTTCTTCAAAGAAGCCAAACTAGCAAACTACTTTGTTGCCGAAAACAAACTAACACTGAGAACATTAAATTAATCCTAGTTCTGCAGAAACTTCTCTTGCTTCTAGTTGCCTTGGGCCAGATCTCACATAGGACTTAAGGTAGTTTAAAAGAGGATGTAAAGTGAATTTTTATGACTGTGTTCAAATCTTTTAGCCTGATAAATCCCACACAGTGGCTAACTGGGAGGTGTCTCCCTCCCAAAGGAAACTTTCAATATGCCTAGTGCTGTATGTCCAGACTGCACAAGGTTAACCGTCTTAGCTCATGTCAGCAAGGTTAAGCACCACCTAACTGCAGCCTCCAGGTGCTGTAACTTCTGTCCTCGCAGAAGGAAACACAGGCAGCAGAACCCCCTCCTCATGCCTTGCCCAATGGTCTGAGTAACTGAGAACATGGTGCAGCAGGGCGATAGCTGCAGCCTCGCGCTGAAGAAAGGCAGAGCGGAAAGTTGAAAGCCGAACCGCATCAGATCATATGTGTGCTAAAACAGAAGAGGAAGCAAACGCATCAATTTCCCTGGTGAATCCACACCTGGGCTCAAATTTCAATCTCTTTTCTGCTCCCTGAGTTCTGCCTGCTGGGCTATCATCTTTCCTGCACCAGCTGAAGATTGTGAGTTTGGCTCTCCAGCCCAAAGGGGAGTGAGCGAAAAGAAGTGGCTCTTTGGATCATTGCCCCATGTGAATGTCCTACAGATTCTGGTGTCACTTACAGGATATTTCTATCCTCCCCCCTATATTTCTGTCTATGCAGTGGCAGAACTTCACTGTAGGGTAGGGAGAGAGGAGAAAAATATGTCCCTTTTTACGTAACAGCAATTCTGGTGATAAGGTTGCGCTGCTGGGAAAAAGAGTACTCAATTCAGTTCTTTTCATGCAGTATTTTGGATCTCTCCCTTTTTCTGTGCAATTGTAGAAGAAAAGAGGATAGATGCCACTGCAGTTCCTTCTGGCATTATAATGTAAATTAAGGAGTCCTGCTGGTTTTTGAGAGACAGAAGACAGACCTAGCTTAGCAGAGGATTCAGGACTGTAGACAAAGAAAAGACAAAGATGTTAAAGGATGGGATTTTTCATGCCCAACCAAAACTTCTCAAAACGGACTATAATCACACTGTCTCCATCCTCTGCTTCCTGACTCTGGAGGCAGAATTTCACCCCTACTAAGGGTTTCTGGATTCCGTTCCTGGCACTTTCTGTCCCACTCTAGGTGTTGCAGTGATGAACTTCTCAGTTTACAGGATCTGGCGTTTATAGAAGAGGTTTATTCCCTTAGTGGTCCCGGAGGAAATTAGCACTCTGCAGGTCAAGACTTCGTTAACATTCACTACTGGACTTAAGACACTGGGTTGTGGATTACAAAAAATTGAGACAATTGCAGTTTTGGAAAGCGGAGGGGAGTTACGGCTTGGCATGTGTTTCAGTCTTCATGCTAGGTCAGCCCTAAAAGGCTGACTTTCAGACTGGTAAATGTTGCCAAAATATTTGTGGCAGTTTCTCACATAGACTGTTGGGTTGTTGGGTTTTTTTAAGGGTTACGATGAGGTCAGTTTCATTTGTGGTAGGTCTCAAGCCAGACACCCAACCTCCTAAAATTCTACAATTTTGAGGTAAAATACAACTATGCAATAAAAAGCTGTTTCTTCAAAGCACTGAGGCAATGGTTTTCAGTGGAGTTTCAGGGATTTTGATTCCCAGGTCCCACTCTTTTAAGTTTCGTTTGAAAACCCTAGCATGTACACTCCTACCAAAGTTCATGGTACAGTGCAACAAATATGTATTTTATAAGCAAATTGATCTTTTTTTTACTTGAATTCTAGTATATTAAATTTTTTATTGAAAACTTCTAGCACTCAGTAACAACTGCTATAAAACCTTGAGTATTTGGAGTCCCATTCTGTATCATCTTGAAGCCCGGAACTCAATGGGAGTATCAGGGTGAGCAGAACTGCACCCCATCTCTATGCAACCATCTAGTTGGAGGTTTGACTAAGCTGGGCAATGAAAAGTCCTTCTCAGTGGACATAAAGTCAAGGTGACTCCCTATCATGGACTTGAATAATTCCTCTTACCCTCACATTGCAAATGATCCCTTTCAGTCAGATCTTTTCAGTGAATGTAATCAGTGGGTTTGCTGCATGTGGGTGTCAGGATCATCACCCAGGCTTGGCCTTTAGGGCCGTGGCTCTGTGCCAAGCAATAATGAATCAGTCCCCAGGCTCTGTGAGTGGACTGATTGGTACTGACATCCCAGACAAAGTATAAAAGGTGATCCAGCCCTCACTGGTGTGAGAGAACCTAGAAGAGTTTGGACAGTTTGGGCAGCTCTGAATGTGGAAAGCCTGGTGTACAAGAGCTACATGCCACTATGACGTGATGGGATGTGGAGGTCATGCAGGTGAATTCCTCTTTTTTCTGGTCACCAGCTGCTGGTGTCACACTGCACCTCTCCTTTGGTGCCCTGCAAGAGAGTGCACCTGCACAATCCAAACAAGGCTATCTAGGACACCACTGGGACTGGAGAGGTGCTTTCATGATCTCAATGGCTGGATGTACACCTACATATTTGCACCTGTTTCCAGGTACTCTTAGTCCGCTTGGCTAGAGGCTACTCGGATTTGTGCTGGCCAATGGATAGAGAATGTAGTTGTCTTCTGTGGACTTGTTGAGGTGGGGAGGCAACGCTTGAGTCGGAGTTGGGGTTAGGTGATGCTGAAAGTTCTGTTTGATTTCTCCCTTGATGGAAGCGTTAAGAGTGTATTGGCACACATCTATTAAAGCACAGTAGAAATGTTTCGGTTGTCACTTTAGGAGTGCTAGCAAGTGTCATGTGGTGCCACGTGTGAAAAGTTTACCAGGAAAGCAGACAATGGTCTTGGTGTCACTTTTCTGAGGTCAGTGAGACAGTTCTGGTTTCTTGTGATCATCTTGAGCCCTTCACATACATCCAGTGAATGAGCATCATAGTCACAAAAGCACTTCTATGATAGTAGCCATGGCAACTCCTATTAAATGAAGTTTTTGTGAAATAGTGTGCTTTACAGGGCAGAGGAAACATTTATTTTTGAGGACCAATCCTGTACCCACTGATGTTCAAAGAGGAAGGATTAAACTCCTATGGCAGCAGCAGTAAACGTTATAGCAGCTTTTATGTGTACACTCTTCTGAAGGGGAAAATGGTCTTCAGGATTTTTCCTTTGCAGCTGATCGTGACAGTAAAACATTTTACTCTGGAAAGCAGCTACATTTAAAACACACTGTTGGATCTCCAAGGGAGATTTTATTTCTTAATTGTTCTACCACATTTTTAAAAATCCAGTTTTGAATTACCTGCAATATAAGTTTTTAATCATAATATTGACAATCAGATGGTCCTATTAGGTTTAAATATTTTTACTACAACTCTTCATCCGGTAGTTTTGAGTGGTAGCAACTGATTTATCAAGCGAACAGCAGGATTGCCTTTTTTATGCACAATCTAAACAATGGTAAACATACTGAAGTAGATCACAGAACTAAAACTTAAATAATTTTTGCTAGAAGATATTTGTTTCTGTTTCCACTTCTGATATCTCTAAAGAAGAGTAGATTTACTGGTTTAGAGGGAGATATTAATCTCCCATTTGCTCTGTGTGGTGTAGGAGCCTCTGTGTCCAGCCTTCCTTTCTCCTCCCTCATTAGACTGAGGTAATAACCACTCCTTTTGCTGCTATGGTGAGAGAAGAAATGTTAAAATATTCTTTCTCTTGTATTGGGAGCAAACTTTTATACGTGATGTCTCTACCTGTGCTGGAAGTATTAGGAGGCAATGATTGCCAGTGAAGTGTGAGTCAAGAGTGGTTTGCTTCAGAGGCATCATCGCTGATGGTCAGCATGGGGACAGGCAGGTGAGAGAGAGAAATTGTGCTTGATATAAATGTGCGCTTCAGTTAAAAATTGGCAAGGAATGAAAGCAGAGTCTTGTACAGGAACCATAGAAAGAACATCACTGGGACTTAAAAGGAGGAGGAACACTCTGCCCTGACATATGGGCCAAGCAGTTCTTTAACATCCTTTCACAGCAGGGAAATCACTGAAAGAATGTAAACCATCCCAGTTTTCTGGATGATCGATTTGTACCAGGGCTGCCTTTTCTGAGAGCTTATGGATCACATTAAAGGTCTCAACTAAACCTGTAAACTGCATCATCCAATGACCTGCAGAACCAGGGTGTCTCACACTCTTGCTAGCAGCAGAGCTCCTCAGCGGCTAATACTCAGCTAAAGTGGGGGTGCAAAATCTGCCCTTCTCTCCTGTCCCTGACCACGCATGTCCACCTCCTTATCTCCACACTACATGGAGAATCTAAAGCAACTGAGCAAACTGAAAACCAGCCCAGAAAAAGAAATAAGTGGTTCATCTTGGGTCTGTGGGCCTGTGTGAACTTCCTGAGGTTCAACAAAGTGAAGTGCAAGGTCTTGCATCTGAGTCGGGACAACCCCCACTATCAATACAGGCTGGGGGATGAGGAGATTGAGAGCAGCCCTGCCAAGTAGGACCTGGGGGTACTGGTGGATGAAAGGCTTGACATGAGCTACCAGTGTGCGCTCACAACCCAGCAGGGCAACCGTATCCTGGGCTGCATCAAGAGAATTGTGGCCAGCAGGGCGAGGGAGGGGATTCTGCCTCTCTGCTCCTCTCTGGTGAGACCCCACCTGGAGTCCTGCGCCCAGCTCTGGAGCCCCCAGGTCAAGAAGGACATGGAGCTGTTGGAGTGGGTGCAGAGGAGGGCCACAAAGATGATCCAAGGGCTGGAGCACCTCTCCTGTGAGGAAAGGCTGAGAGAGTTGGGGCTGTTCAGCCTGGAGAAGAGAAGGCTCCGGGGAGACCTTGTGGCAGCCTTTCAGTACCTGAAGGGGCCTATAGGAAAGGTGGGGAAAATATTTTCAGCAGGGCATGTTGCAACAGGACAAGGAGTAAGGGCTTTAAACTAAGGGAGGGTACATTTACACTAGATGTAAGGAAGAAATTTTTTACCATGAGGGTGGTGAAATACTGGGACAGGTTGCCCAGAGGAGTAGTGGAGGTCCCATCCCTGGAACCATTCAAGGCCAGATTGGATGACGCTCTGAGCAACCTGGTCTGGTTGAAGATATCCCTGCTTACTGCAGGGGGGTTGGGCTAGACGACCTATAAAGGTCCCTTCCAACCCAAAGCATTCTATGATTCTATGATCTTCAACCGAATTAGTTTCCTGGAGAGACTCACCTTCTGCTTGCACAAATACCAGCAGTGAGACAACAGATAGGGACAGAACAGCACAGCTGGCAGTGCATGGCTCCTCCAGGGCAGAGGACAGGACTGCAGCAGCCCGGATTCAATTTAACTTCAGCTGCTGTTCTCAAACTGCATTGAAAGAGTCGCAAAACTATAACTGGGCTATATAAAAGTATGAAGGGTAGAAATGTGGCCCAAAAATCCATTAGCCAGAAAAGATTATTAGGAAAAAAGTTTGGATGCTGTTTCTGTGGTCTGCAAGTTTTAACTGAAAATTACATAACTTCTTTTGACTTGCATAAATCATCTTTAAGAAAATAGCTTTGATATTTAAGAAGCTCAGATATATAATAGCTGGCTCTGGCATTTTGCGAGAAGTTCGTAAAATGGCTTAAGATCATTAGTATTTGTTGTTGTGAACTTGTCCTGTAGCTGGGGAGCCATCTGCTTATCTCTGGAGTTTATTGCCATCCATCTACCTTAGCGTTTTGGATGGCTGCCCATCACTGGAGCGTGGGAGTGTCTTCCCTTTGCACAGCAGTGCCTCCTGGAATCCTTGGCTGCTCTGCAATTTTCATTTGTTAGAGACTGTAAGAATGGTTGTACTAGGTCATATCCAGGATCCATCTAGCCCAGTATCAGTCTAATTCAGTGGCCAAAAGCAGATGTTTAAGAAAAGCATAAAGACAGGACAAACATCTAATGATACTTCCCTGATTTATCTCAAGATGCAGCTTTGATATTTAAGAAGGCCAGGGATCATAAGAGTGTATGAAGCGAAGCAGAGCGTAAGTACACTTAGCCCACCTCTGTCTGGCTGTGGTGACAGTTTGGCTATGAGAATATGTGTATGATTTTGTGAATGCTACACATTCTGGTAGCATTGTAGTAGCATCACATAGCTAGTGATGGGTAAAAAAATCTTAAAACAAGTGGGAAAGGTGTCTTGGCAGAAGTTACACTCTAATTTCATTGCCCCTGGAAAGCTGTGCTGTGTAGGTGACAGAGCGGTTATTGTCCGCAGCTCTGATATGCCTCAGTCAGACTTTTGTAATGCAGCAAAAGCTTCTTGGTGAATCTGCCAAGAGCTCCACACTAGTGGCTGGCAGTGCTACTGCCTGGAGCTGGCCTCTTGTGATTTATAGGTGTTATCTTGTGCACAGCTGGGTGGTTATATCCTCTCTGAGTATGCTGGTTTGATTTAGTGGGGGATCAGTTGGGTTTGCATGCCACGCAAACCCAATACAGAAGAAAAGGATTGTCTGGAAAAATAAAGGTAACAGGATTAAACATCATGGAAGACGTGTCAAGAGACAATGTCCAACTATCAAAGTTGCTAATTGCAATGCTTAGCTCCAAGCTATTTGATGCACAAACCAAGCCAAGCTGCTTGCAAGTGTGAAGAAACCCAGTTGGATTTAAACATTCTGCCTTTCAGGAAGCAGAAGGTCCTGGTGATGTCCTTATGACAATAAGTCTGAAATGTATCTTCTCTCCATCATGCTACAAGATTTGGCCTGGACCTGCACAGCCCTGTCGAGTCCCACTGGCCCTCTGCCTTGTTTCCCTTGGGTCACAGCTGGAATAATGGCATCAGTCTGGCTTCTCTGTTGTGGCAGAGGGGAAGAGGAGGTCTAAACTCTCATTTCCCTCCTCCCAGTTACTGATACTCTTTCCCATAAAATTCCACGTGACCTATCTGCTGGATATACAAGGGCTGTGTGACTTGGGGCGGAAAGGGTGTGCTGCAGTAGAAAGCCCCATACCCCTGGAGAACACAGGAGCAAGCAAACTGTCTTTAAGCTTTAAAAACCCACCAACTCTTGAAGATGAAAGGAAAAGGCCTAACTGCTATTCTACCTGCTGCTATACCTACTACAACAGATACCTTGGGAAAACGGTCATTGCCACAGTATAACAGGGAAAATCTTTTTAAGGTGAACATAGAAATAATTTTCCAAACAAAAGCATTTATTCTTGTGGCCAGGATCAGGTTTTGCAATGCAGATGGAATTGAAATCGAAACATTTCTTTCTAAACTTACTCTTTGTCTCTGTCGATTGCTGGATTTTCCCCCAGACTTGGTCCCATGCAGCTCAGTGGCAAATAGATGCTTTCAGAGGGCCCAGATGGGCAGTAAAAGGGCAACTTGAGAAAGAGATTTCCAAAAGCTATTCTCAAGGCACCTGACGTAGTAACAAAAAGAAAGACAATAACATGCGCAAGACACTCTTAATCCAAATCCCAGTAATGGAGTGACATGGTAGGCTGCAGCCTCTTGCCTCCTAATTGATAAAGGATCAACAGGTATTAGAGCCAGTCAGCTATGCATCATAAAATGCTCATCACAGCATGTCAGCATGTAAAAAAATGCCGCTCCACAGAGAATGGGGAATAAATTCATCATCTCTCCTTTAACCAGCTATTCAAGGAAGCTGATCAGCATGTTCTTGTCTGTGAGTGAGGAATGTTGTTTATGTTCTAAGAAATGGTGTGTGACTTTCATGAAATGGTTTAGATATGGGTTCTGGGCAAAATAAAAATGCGTGAAACCAATAGAACAGTTGTGTTCATTGAAAATGCACTGTTAATCTTAACTCTAAGGCAACCCTATTCATTATTTTTATCTGTTCAGCAAATGGCACTACTATGTAAAAATGTTAAATTTCATTCTGAATATGTACATCCTTTATACCTTTCTATGTGTCTGTGCATGTTGGCATTTCTGGGACTATTTACTGTGGCCTGTTACTGCATAGTATGTATGGATCTACACAGTATTTTTGGAGTATGCGCTATGGGCAGTATTCTGTATTTGCAGGGCTGATCTCATAAATAGTTCCTTTTCAGTTATTTTCCACGATAATGCTATAGCTATAAGAGCCACAAAAACCCTGTAGAAAAACTGAAGAGGAAAAAAAAAACGGCCTAAAAACTTGTAAAACTTTTATTCCAAGACTGTCTAAGCAAGAAGAAAATACATGATTTTAAGCACTTGCCTTTCCTCAAAGAATGTGAGAAGAAGTTTTATAAGTTACTTCTGCTTGCCCAGAAGTTGCTCCCATAACTACTCTCCAGAGGTTCTGTGCATGGAGTAATGGTTCAGGTGCCAAGTTTTTTCACCTGGGATTTATCAAATAAAAACTCATCCCACATTTAGACAATCACTAGCAAGCCTGTCCATTTAAAGTTAGGTATCTACATCTGTGTTTAGATTCCCGCATAATAACTGACAAGATTTTCAGAGCTTACTGTCCACGGACAATGCAGATGCTCAGCACTCTTCAAAATCTGCATCTCTGTTACTGCTCTGAATCTGACTCATTAATTCAAATCTTGGTTCCAGAGGATAATGAAGCTCTCGAGCATGTAAGAAAGGGATGGAGTGATTAATAGGAAAGCAGAAGATCCTCTCATCCCACCCAAGGTTACACCATCCCTTTATTTTCCTCCAATTTTCATATAAATTGCCATCTTTCACCCTGTCTTTTGGCTCATACTCCTAAGGGGATTACTTTTCTTAGAAGTATCTTTTGTTTTAACTGCCACAGCTTGACCTCCTTTGGCTTCTCTTCAGGATCCCTAGCCTATTTGTTCATTTTCCTCAAAAATCCACTTTTTTCCTGGTGCTATTAGGAAACCTCATCGAAAATACCTCTTACTATGAGTTCCAGCATCTGTTTACTGTCCTCAGACAGTTAGCTGAAGTTTGTAGAATATTTCATATAATGGGGTGCAGGAGTACAGGAAAATCTGTACTGCTATAAACAGGGGCTATGTCATCTTCCCTTTCCACTCTCACGCTTCAGAAGTCTGTGATGAATGTATGAGAGAAACAGATCTTTGTTCAGAGAACTTCGTAGTGTTAACTGATAGGTAAAAAAAGCCAGATGTATTAGTCACCAGGCCAGCATACAAGTCTAGGGGGAAAGTCTCCACTTGGGGAAAAGTTTAAAGCAGGTGATTTGTCTGAAAGAAGATTTGAAAGAGAAGAATGGAGATTGTCTCTATGTCAAAGCAGGGAGCAAGTTCATTGAGTGAAAACCTGTGTGCAGCTCCATTTTGTATTCCTGGGGAACAGCAACCATACCAAACAGGTATCAGACAGGATGAACTTTGCTTAATATTAGGCACTCTTCTGAGCACTGTTAGGTGAGGAGATTAGCTGACCTAGTCATCTACTTTCCATCTTCTCTTCTTAGAGAAGAAGCCTACACGTGGGTGGCAGGGAAACTGTCCAGGCTTAAGATAGTATTCTCCAGATTCTTCCAAAGTCTTGAAGGAGCTTTATAATACTAACCAATAAACTGCAGTTATTGTAACTGTCTTAGTGTACTGCCTATTTCTGCTAGAGAAACCTTTCTTGTGGGATAAGATCATTTATCTGGGGTAGAAAGTTTCTTTTAGTAACTATTATTGTTACTGTGGTTGCTGTATCGTGAGATCACCCACATGAAGAAAATGTTTATTGGATTGTTTGAGTGATTGCTTCCTTTCTTACATTTTTGGCAAACCTTGTGGGCACTGGAAGAAGTAAATGGACCAAAAAAGGCTTATTCACCTCCCCACCCACATCGTCAGCCATGATCGTATCAGCCATGATATAATAACATATGTTTAAACATTCTGTAAGGAAGAATTTTAATGGGTGATAATGGTGGAAGCTTATGGTATAGCTTGTGACCAATTTTGCAATGGCTGTGGAAAGGGTATTAGATGGCTCAGGGAGCTGAATGTGGGCTCTGGATCATTTCACAAGCCAACAAAAAATAGCAGTGGTTTACAGTCCAATAACTGTATAGTGATTAATCTGCTGTAGGTTTCTGTTCTAGTGTGAGTGACAGAACGCCACAGCCATGTCTAGCCATCTTGTAGGGGAGGCAAAAGGCTTGACGCATAGGGAAGCTAATCTTCCCACGGAGCAAGTGTCTGGTTAAAGCTAGGTCTTGCTGGGGCACTGAGAAGATACAGGGGTTTGTTGGGGTATATGTCTAGCTGATGTTTACACAATGCTATGAAGGTATGAAGTGCTGTAAGAGTGTTGTCTTTGTTATTTTGCGTATGTTAGTAAATCTAAAAGGTTACGAATCGTTCTGCTAATCTAATCTTTAATTGCCAAGTGCAAGTTCTACTTTCAGCAGCATCCTCAGTAGCAGAATATTTTAGTGTGTATCAGAGAGACATTGCTATTTGCTTTTCTCACTATTTGTACAGATCTGCTTATAAGAGGAAACCTTTCCATGATATTTGTCGCATTGGTTTTTATGAGCTAATTTTAGGGCTGCTCCTCACTTACAACTTGGCTTGCTTTTTTTTTTTCCCATGCAGTTAAGAAATGCACGAAGACCAGACCTTACTCCTCTGTATCGCCGGTTAGCAAAAGCCCTCGCACAGAAAGGAGCTCCCCTGATTTTGAGTGCCCTGCCTAGGGGACAGGGGATCAGGTATTGCTACAGATGTGGCAGTAAGGCCCTTGGCCATGGGATGCCTGTCTGCTGCCCTGCACAGGTGCCAAGGTGCTGGATGACTGTGGCTGTGCTCTGGGAGATCTCCTTCACTCCCATGTAGCAGAGGTTCTTGGAGAAGATTTGTGGGCAAGTGGTCAGATTGCTGAAGTTTAGACTCCTGGAAACTTTTGTCTCTGGACTCCCTTCAAAGCCAGTGAAGAGAAATAGGTCCTCTGAGTAACCTCCAGAGGAATTTGTTCCCTTCCAAGTACTAGGCAGCACACTTTTTGCAAGTAGCTGGTATCTTAAACACCAAATTTCACTGCTGCGAGTTAGTGAAATCAGTAGCCCATATATGTACTTGCAAGGCAGATTTCGTGCCTTGAACCAGAAAATTCACATTATTAATGTGATCTAGGTGAAAATGACCAAACAAGCAATTTGCTGGGATACCAAGCTGTGAGTGTGTGTACTCTTATTCCTGATCCTTCATTGACTCTTTATGGGTCACCGATCAGTTCTGGCAGCATGGTCAGGGTAGACAGAAAGCAGCCGCAAGGAAGGCGAGGTGCTACTGGTGTTTATCTGAATTCCATTTGACAATAAAATCTCTAGAAGTTTTGTGCCTCAGGACTCCTGGAGACACTCAAGTTACAGTAGAAGTTTCCAGAAGCTCAAGAGCTCTTTTGTAAGAATATCTCTCTTTCTGTGATGGACTTTTTCTTTCCATTGCTTTGAATCTACACATAGGCAAGGGACTGCTTGTAGAGCTTTAGAAATCCACTCTAGCTTTTGTTTCTTAGTGGGAGCCTTGGCCTATGTGCTAAAAAACTATCAAGCACTTTCTTTCCCACTCCACAATTAAATGTCCTTAGTGTGACCTCCACTCCTGTGGTTCTGGCAGATGTCCTTGTCTCTGTAGAGGGGACTTGTCAGAAGGGATGTCTTTACCTGGGAATGAAGCACAATAGTGATTCCCCAACTTGTGGGGATGCTCCCAAGCCAGGTGGACTTGCCAGTTCAAGTCCCAAATTATGCTGAATGAATTTGCATAACGGTGCATCTGAAACTAGGGTTGTGAAGCTGGGTGCAGTGCCCCGTGAACACAGACTGCTTTTGGACCTGAGCAGCATCATATCCAGATGCCTTCCTTCCACCTGCACAGCACTTCTGGTTCATATTAAGGGGTTATCTCCAGGAGTCTCTAGCTCCTTTAAGGCTCTGACTGAGGTTTTATCATGCTTATGCAGCGTAGCACATCTTTAACAGACCAGATAATCTGGCCCTCAGGCCCAGGGGGAAATCAGAGTCTGACTCTTGCATGGGTGGTCATACGGTGATCATCCGTCTCACTAATGAGAATGTTCCACCTAATCTGCTCTGTCTTTTCTAATCCCTCCCAGTCACCTCCTTTTCCACATGAAACAAGAACAGGATTGTGATTGAGAGTAATTTTTTTTTCTGAGGAGAAAACAAAAAGCTAGAGCCAGTCTATAAATAACTGAAATCTGGCTGCCCTAATGAAAGTAGGTTTCATGTCTGTATAAACTAGGTTCTTTCTCAGTAATACTTAGTAATGATTTCCACATAGTACACAGGCAAGTCCATGACAGAGGGTATTGTTCAATGTGGAAATTGCCTGTATCTATACCTCTGCAGAAAAGAAACAGTTGTGGGAGGAGTGCATAGATGTGACATCAAACTTGGCATCTTTGATTGCGATCACAAACTTCAAGGGTGAGTGAGGTAAGCCATTATCTAGCCAGAACGATGACCAAGGAGGACAGTATGCTGCTCATTCCAATGTTGAATTTATTACAGCTGAACTAAACACAACTTGGAAACAGGCTGATAAAAACTAGGAAAGAAAAACAGAAGAAGGGAGGCAAGAAGCGGGAAGAAAATGGGGAGAAAACTCCTGTACTTAGGAAGGCTGCTGCAAGAAGTTTAACATGTTAGGGGCTTTTCCAGCGATGTTCAAGTCATTTGAGATGAGTTCTCACTTGCAGGGAGAACTCATTCTGATCTCTCCTTATGTTCTCATGCTACTGCCTAAGTAAGGAAAGACTCAGACCTGAGGAGCGCAGCAGTTCACATCCTTCATTAGAGCAAGTGCTTCAGGGTTTTTGTGATAAGTTCTCTGTCCATGTCCAGAAAAACCTACTGAAATTTCTAGGAAGTTGAAGTACTTTGTAGGACAGCTGCCTACAGGCATGAGAATACAAGGAGAGCCTGACAGTTTTTATTTCTATAAAAATCCTGCTAGCCACTGTTGTCACTGCTGTTCTCCTCTCTTTGACAGCAAGGGCAAATATGACCATAGCTCTGACTCATGGGCATGGAGCAGTCTGCCTGCATCTCCACACTTCAGTGGCTTCATGCCATTAACCTTATTGTACCAGACACTGGAGCCAGTGCAGCCTTTGACTTCTATCTCTCACTGGTAAAACTACATTAAACTTTGTAAAATTGAGCAATCCAAAAAAAGTTTTCTGTGGGCACCTTTATTAGTAATTAGATTAAGGAACAGATTGTGAATCTATTGAATTTGGTGAATGTCTCAGCAGCAGCTGGCTTATTAATGGAAGAAAAGCTTTAAGCCGTTCGGCCCATAAAATGAATGTTCACATGACTGTGTTCTAACGATGGATTAAAATAAAACTGAAATCAATCATTAATTCAAATTTTAGTCATCAGACTGGCATTCTTACCTCTTCCCATACAGCAGGGTCCACTCTGTGTACATGCATTTTCTGCTTACAAAATCCAAGGTATCTGCAAATCATGGAAAATGTTAGTATAACAAAAAGGTGCTATTTATAGAAGCTTACCACATATTTATTATTTACTGTTCTCCATTCAGTAAACACAAGCTTTACCACAGAATGCAGTGATGAAATACAGTGACATCACCCTTCATTCCATGCTGATACCATTATCAATGAGACTTTTGCTTCTTTTCTCCAAATGGCTTTCACATTAAATGACACTTCTTAAAGGGACACTGGCCACCTGAAATGTATTTGGCTTCAGAAATGAATTCAAAGTATTTTCAGATAGTACAGCCACTCATGATTCCTGCCAGTTGGTACTTTTGTTGGGTTTTTTTGCATTCAGCTATAGCTTCTTCCCCTCTTCATTATTATATAAGGGGTGCATACAAGCTGAATATTGTTAGTTCAGGCTACAGTCCTGCAATGCTGAAGTTGAGGTAAGCTTAGCCAGAAACTCGAGCTGCTGCAGGACCATGCCCTAACCCATGCAGTATGCTCCACAAGGAATGAACAGGGAACAGGTACACAAAGAAACCATGCCCAAGCCCAAGATTTTCTGTCTCTTTCAATTACAATAATCCCTAGTGTTACTTGTGATAACACTAAACAAACAATTTTCCTGGAACAGTAATTTTTTTACAGTGTCTTTTTGAGATTCAGACATACTACATTTGGACTTTGATTCATTTGTCCCTCTGAGATAACATGTATATGGTGTGGACTACCTCATAGACATAAGGCATAATCCTTCTTGTAGTAAGCAGTAGTATTGCTTGTTACAATGCAATTTCTTCACAGAGATGGTACATCTTCCCCTTCCTGCCCCAATCCACAAAAAAGACACCCAATAAAACGAAGCAGGACTATGAAACAGATTGACTCAAACGAACAGAAGAGATTAAAGGCATCTAGAGTAATGACAGCACCATTCTAACACCAAGCAGAGCCCAAGAGAAAAGAGCTGCCTGTGAAGCCCGTGAGAGGGCTGGTTTTACTATCTGTGTTCCACGTAAAGCATTTGCAATGGTAAATGTCAATGTGAAATTCAATGATGAAAACAAGCCTAGACAAGTTTTTTTTCTAACCTGTACTGATCTGTGCTAGTGTGTCCCAAATCCTTGACTAGAGTGAATGTGTGCAAATTCTTTGAATTAGCTGATCTATACCAGCTCAGGGCCTAGACTTTAAGAGCTATGCATATCGTGGTAGATGAAACAGGAATTATGGAATCATGACTAGCCTGTGATTGTCCACACTGACTACATGCTTTTCCGCAGTTTTACCTTGCATCAACCAGTGCTTCATCAAACAGTGCCCATCACAATTTGGGCAACAGCACAATATTTCCAGCTGGCATTAAAGACAAAGCCAGATATTCTGGGGGAAAAAAACGAATTTATTTAGGTAGATCCATGCTGTCTCTGTTGCCCTCAAAGCCAGAGGTCTGACCTTTCACTATTTGGTGTACGCGCACTGATGTACCTTCACATGCCACTGTTTGACATGCACACTGTCTAATCTAAACTGTTCTGCAGTTTAGTGGCACTACAGAAGTAACAGTTGTAGTATTACTGTTAGAATCATAGAATCATAGAATCATTAAGGTTGGAAAGGACCTCCAAGATCATCAAGTCCAACCATCAATGCATCACCACCATGTCTGCTAAACCATGTTCTGAAGTGTCATTGTGAGAACAATCACAGGGATAAACAGCAAGATTAGATGTTTGCACTTCTATTAAAGAAATAATTGAACACCAAGAAACAAGAAACTTCACCCCTTTGCCCTTGGAGCTTTCTATAGGCTTATAAAAGTAAGGACTAACGATACATGAGTTCTTCTGAGTTTCTAAGCAAATTTCTATAAATTGTATTTCCTGTTTGCTTTGTCTAAGTATTGAAATGAATTTGCTGTCTGCTAAAACAGTAGAGTTCTCAGCATTTGACTTGGCACTTGGGAGCAGAAATATCTCTCATTGATCTCATTGATGTTGGCTAACAGCCAACATGAGTTTTCTCCAAAAGTAAACTCTGAGTTCATAATCTTGAGTATTCAGCAGGTGCTCATTACTGAGAGCTACTTCCTCAGTCAGAGAATGATCCCATGAGAGTGTATGTCCTAAACACCTTGAATTCTGATCATAAAAATTCACATTGAGCTGCTCAGAAATAAGATATTAAAAAATATTCATTCATAGGAAGTATTTGGTGAGCAATTTCTTACAGTAACAGTTGAAAAGTTACTCCTCAGTCATGTGGTGCTTGCAACCAGAAATGTTATAAGAAACTAAGAGTATATAGCCACTGTTTATGTTATGTCCTGGGACATCAGTACTGTGCTGGGGAGCTCAGTGCTGTGGAAGGGAGTAGCCTTCAACAGGCTTTGCAACCCCAACTATATACCACTGGTTGCTACTCCCTGTGCTGAGACTGGTGAGAAGCAGCGATCCGGTTCTCTTCCCTTTGCTTATCCATGGCCGATGAAATGTAGCTCCATATCGTTAGTAAAGATTTACGTAGCCCTAGTTAATCTCTAGTTTTATCGGAGAATGCCACTACACGTGGGAGGTCCCTACTGTTTTATACTTTCCGTGTATGAATCAGTGAGCTACAGATATGCCTGAGCCGAGCGAATTGTTACTTAAAAATCTGAGTCCGTGAAGATACAGAGCTCACCAAGCAGCTCGGGTTTGCAATGGAATGGTCAGGAATCTAAAGGAGTAACTCTGGAGGTCAAGACTTCCATCTAGTGGTAAAACTAAAAGGTGCAAAAGGAGCAGATGATGGGAATGAGAACGGCTGAGGTCCTTGCGAGCATCTTCCTTCTTGTTCCAAACCATAGCTGACTAAGGAGAAGAGCAAGAAAATGAAAGGAGAAAAAAAAAGCCAGGCGACCCAGAACATCGCCAAGATTTGGGAGGAGCAGTGTAAGTCGGGCAGGACGGGAGGACAATTCACCAGCGTGGGTGTTGTTGTTTACTTCAAGCCAGGCAGGCCATTCTGCAGGTGTAGCAGCAGTAGTCGGGTCTACTACATGAGCTGCGAGCCAGATCCACAGCCTCAGGCATGGCAGAAGGCAAAGCCGGGTCTCTGCATAGTAATCTATATTTTCAGATTTCATTTTTCAGAATAAAAGTGTCTGTCATGGAGGGTGAGGAGAATGACATTATCCAGGTTATGATCATCCCATCAAGAGCTCTTGATAATCTCTTTTCTCTCACAAGGTTTAGAATTGTAAACTGGCTCATCATCACTTCTGCAAGGATAAGCCAAAGTAATGGAACAAATAGAGCCCTTCTTGGAAATTATCATGACATTATAGGCTCTGTAATAGCATTGAACTCTGTAAAGCAAGAGTTCTGCGACCTTTGTGGAGGTTGCTTTTGCAAGATTAGCCTACCGCAGTTCCCCCCGACCCAATGCCCCCCAAAAAAATCCGCAACAACCCAATCATCACAAGACAATTCTTGATATCCACAGACACAAATCCAGACACACTGTGGAGGAATCTAAGTGCATATTTCATAAACACATCAGTAGCCATAACCATATTCACTATGCAAAAAAATGAAGAACAGTGACACCTGAATGATAAAAGATAGTGTTCTGCACACTGTTGAAGTCAATAAGGTGAACTGAAGTGAATTAAATTGAAATATTAACTCAATTTCTGCTGTCTCATGTTTTCAGACAATTGGATTCCTCTTTATGCAGAAAGAATTATGGATGACAGATTGCAGTTCATTTCCATAGCAGGAAATTCTTCTGGATGTTCCTGTTGTATCCACTTAACTCCAGCGGATGTGTTAAAGGTCCTCCGCGAAGTCCTTGCTGACTGTGTTTTGACTTAGAAATGCAGTGACCTTTGCTTGCTGCAAGCTCTGGCCAGGATTTGAGCTGTTATTTTGCCCTGTGCACTTCTGTAACTACCACAGTTTCCTGGAGATGCTTCTTAATAATGGTTTTAGAAAAAAATCACAAGAGGAATGCTGGCTATCTCAGTCCTTTCCATTCTGATGGTAATTTTCAGTTTGTGCTGATGCTCAGATCACAGGCGTGTAAGACTCTGCTGTTTCAGTTCATGAGAGTTCACAAAAATAATTCCTTCTGTTTCAGGTAACCTAGCTTTGCTTCCCTCCTGCCTGACCTGAATGTCTCAGAGAAAAACATATTTAGCCCCTCCATATTTTTCCCACCTTGAGTCAAAGGCACGCATTCTGCCTGATTTCAGAGTACAGGCATAAATCTCCACGTTCCTTTGAGCCCAGTCTAAGTTGACTTGCAGGTTTTGTAAGTTTAATGAGTAGCCTGGAAAGTGTCATTGCCCTTTGCAGATTACTGCAAACCCAGTCCAGCATACATGCCCACCTGCACCTATCTCTCTCAGTGTTTTTTCTGACCTGATTTAAGTTTTACCTTGGTACCTTTCCCGAGACTTTTCAGGTTGCTCCAAGAACATGAGCAGATAAAGGTTTAGCTATTTTTGGTTTACTTCCTTTAGTATTATTGGTGAGCCATCTCAAAGCTTCTTAAAACTTCTGAAACCACTGCAAGCAATGTCTAGTCCTGGGACACCCCAAGTGTCCACCTTTGCAAGTTGCCGAAGGGCTTCATGCAGCGTTTTTGAACCCGGATATTCCAGCAGCACCACACTGTGCCCAGCAGGCTGGTGGCAAGTCTTTACAACTGTGCAGCCGCAGCTTTAGAAGGATGGTTCTTTCCCTTGTATTTAATATCCTACATAGTGGATCAACTACTATGGAAGATGATGTTAATGGATTGAAAATTCCTGAGAGGACATAAATAAACTCTCTTTGCTCTGGCAGATAGCCACAACTTGAAGGAGTCTATGATTTGTCTGTTCACAGTGGATATAGGGGAAATGCTTTTTGAAGTTTAGCTTGAAAATGGTAGGCAAGCCTGAATAACCACTTATTCTTCTCCTTCCTCCACCTTTTCAATGTGTCTTATTGACTATAGACTGGCAGGGCTGTGTTACAAGGGCAATGGAAGGGTAGGTGGGAAGTGAATAGAAGCAGAAGATCAGACTAGCCTGGGAGAAAGAATTCATGTTTACCAGCAACAGTACTTCCTGTTAGAAATGGCAAATGAGCAAGAACAACGTGGAACTTGAATTCTCTTGCTTGTTTGCTGACCACTCGGAGAAAGGCAAAAAACCCTGCTCCTGACAATCCTGGTTAATAATCATCCTGCATATTTTGGTTGCTCCCCTTCAGAGAGCTACTTGTTATCAGTAAAACCTTTTCCATTCCGACAGTGCATGGAGTGATGACAGAAGTTGTTGGAGCAGACAGTGGGTGATGTGCAGTCACAGTAATGATGGTGTTGTAGGACTCAGTCCTTGCAGGGTGTCATAATGGCTGTAGCTGGTGTATGCGGAAAGGGTTGTGACTGGCTCCTTGTATTCCTTAGCACAACCAGAGTTGCTCCAATTGGGAACTGCTTTTGCAGGTGCTGAAACAGATGTACTAGGAAATATGTTCAAGAAACATGCAGGAAAGAAATTAATTCCTTTTTATTAATTACATCGTGGCAGCATGGGGAGGATCAGGGCAGGACCACTGTGTGTTAGGCTGCAAAGAGATATGTTTTTCCCCAGGGACATTGTGATCTGAGCAGAAAAATAGTTAATATGCTCAAAAACACTGTTGGGAAGTGCTCAAGACTTTATTTCTTCTCTTTCTTTCCATCCTCCCTAGTGCTTATATCTCACTTGTACAGAGTCTCTCTCAGATATCCCAGACAGACTGCTCCTTCTTTGCTGCTTCAGTTTAACTAGTCTTTGCCCTGTGTCATTGGTTTAGAAGAGTAGGAAGGAGATAGAAAATGGGAAGTAGGGATTCAAGGGTGCCTACAAAAATGCCTCTAGGTATTGCGAGTGGGCCTTGCCTGGAGGTGACTGATATGGTCTGGCAACTCTGTGACTTACTGAAAGATCCAGACTGTGTCCTCTCATAAATCCTCCTATGGGCTTCCTTTGTGGGAAAGATAGATTGTGTGTTAGAATTTAACTGAGATGAGAAACAGATGATCCAGTTAAAGATCAAGACAGACAGGTCATTTAAACATTTGTCTTCTATAAACTAATTTGAAGAACTGTTGCTTACAACATCCATTCCTCATTGAGCTATCATGAAGGAATCTTAGCTATTTATCACATTCTCCTGGCAAAGACTTTATCAATGGGTGATGGATGCGACAGGCAACAAGCTAGACATCACAATAATTCTTCGGCCATCTTTGGAACAAAAGACTCAAGAGGCGAGACAATGACTAATTCAACAAAGACTAACAAAGCTTTGAAAGATCCTAACAATGTTTCTACTAAAAGGACATGAATTCTTCCAATGAAACAAACAAGGCCAACAGGTTGTCCCTTGACCCTGTGTGACAGAAGCCAAGACAAAGTTCCCTTGTCAAGCTTGTCACAGAGATGGAGTTTTTAATGACATCAGAGTTATTCGAGGAAACAAAGGGAAAGAGGAGGTTAGATGCAGCAGGGGATAAGTGTGGTAACCTCTCACCCTCTGAAAATGCTGCCAGGCAACAGCTCTGAAGCAGGGAGTGTTTCACTAGGGTGCATTTTATGGCTTTGTCATAGGATGCACACAAAACTTTTTCCCAACGGTGATGTCAGGATAAAAAATAAAAAAAAAATTGACTGATATCTCATTTGTGTAATCATTTCCTAAGCATTTCTCTGTACATGAATGGCATTTCTTTATCTTCTCATGCCTGATGGGAATGCAGTCATTGCTGTGGTTGGTAGCAATCAGTGCTTATGCTGCAATAAAACCTGTTCAATGAATGCAAATTTTGCATGTGGTGAAAATTTATGGAGAATATGCAGGGTCTAAGTCAAATGGAAATACTTAGATTCAAATTTAGATTACATTGAAAGATGATGTTTCAGATTTACAAAAATTTCTATTCATATTCTGACAGGAGCCTCAATTTTCTGACTCAGCTGGTTTTGCAGCTCAGTGTTGCCTGGGTGACAGCACAGCTCAAGAGTGTACCCTTAGAAAAAAAGGTCACTGTTAAATCTGACATGGGCAACACCTCTATGTTTCACTGTATTTACATCTAAATCAACTCAAACAAAAATCTTCATCTTCATTCTTGGGAAACCGATTTCTCCAGTTTCATGCCTCAGAGAAGCAATTGTAGCTATTTGAAATGCATAGTATCAGAATTGCTCTCCTTTCCCATACTTTGAGAACTTCCTGAAAGAGGAATAACATCAAGCAGTTGCTGACAGCAGTTCTGGGGAGGCAGAGCTCCTCCAGACCTTTACCTTCATGGGCTGAAAGAGAAGAAACAAGGTTGATAACAAGGTTCATTCTTCTTCCATCTTCCCTTTCAGTCAATGAAATGTGGGAGCCTTGTGGTATTGCACCTCTAACAGTGGATGTTTCTTGTCACTCACCAAAAGCACTGACATTCAGCACCTGAACTATGATTAGGGAATGGCCCACCATCTGATATTTTCAAGTATGTGTGGTTTTTGAAAAAGTGTCATGATAACCACCATATGCAGGTATCAAACCTTGGGATGTTATTTGTCTTTAGTATTGAGCTGTGGTTTCAGCATTTCTGTGTTTGTTGATTTTCTCTTAAATCTCTAGGAGACTGTGTATTTTTTTGTGTGTCTTTGCAGAACTTCAAGGGAACGTATAACGTGGTAAACAGTAAGGGACTAGGGAGCAAAGAGTAGATAGAGTAGATATCTGTTTTGATGAACTGTTTGCTCTGTTTCGGAAAGTTTCAGTTAGTTCTCTCTGAATAATCTGCTCTTTTGTGCAGCTATATAGACATAGCAGAGTTCAACAGAGATTGACAACTGCACTGTAGTTTCTAAATTATCTGAAATAACACAAGGATCAATGACTTTACTATCTACTCATTTATTTTATAAGTGTGGATTTTTTTCTTTAAAAGCAGAGAAAGTGTTTTCACTTCAATTTTTAAAATATAATAAAATACATTATCCTGAATGAGATAAAACAGTTTGATACAACTTTATGATAAAGAATACCTTATCATCTACAGTTTGTCAAAGTTTTTCTTCTTTGTCATCAGAGCTTTACTTTGTTTCAAGAATGATTTGACATTCCTTTTTATCAGTCACTTGGGTGAAATGTAACTATCAAGTAGATAGATTTGTATGCATGATATCATGTTATTGTGGAGATAATGCATTTTGACAAATAAGGTGTTGTGAAAAACTTAGAAGATGTGTGATTTAACTGGATTTATCTATAAATTTGATTTTATGGGGTTTTGTTCAAGTGTATAGGTTATATAGTTCAACAGAACACATACACTGGATTTTCTAACTTCATTTTCCTACTCGGTCAGGATGGCTCAGGAATTGCCAGAATGCCAGGGCTAGATGACAAAAGCAGTTTCGGGAGTGGCTGGATGGTGGTCATGGAACTTAGATCAGTGCTAGCTACAAAGAAAACAGAAACATTGAAAGAAGTAATAGAAAAAAAAAGTCACCTAAAATAAAAATTAATGAGTAAGTGAAGTCAGATTCAAGTAGCCAAATGAATGAGCATTGCCTTGTCAAAGTTAGTAATCTTAGATGCCATTAAGTATTTAGTGTGGTTTGTTTGATTACTGTGGTCTATTTGATCTGCTTCTCACAAGATCCTTCTTTGGGAGATATTTATTTATGATTTAATAGCTGCCTGTGAATTTGATACTTTGAAATAACAGACTAAATATTCTTCTTCAACCATATTTTTCATTTGATGTGTGCCTTTGTGCAGAAGGAAATAATTCTTGAGTAAGACCCTGGTTTTTAATTACCAGCCGTCTTAGATAACAGTAGCATATTCAGTCCCCAGCAGTAACACTGGGCAAGAGACCTGTGATGTGTGGTGGCTAAATTATAATTACTCTGCTATTTACTTTAATGGGAACACTTACAGGTACATGGGGACCAGAGTTTGACTAAAAATAATTATAGCACTATTCAGGAAATATGTTTCAAAGCAAATGTCTTATAGGAAATTATCTTGAAAAGACATAAGGCATTCCTCTTGTCACATACTCACTACAGTCATTTGTGACCTTTAAAGATATCCATTATTTTGTCCTTTAACATTCTAAATCCATGGAGCTATTTAAATTGCAGTAGATACTCTGAAGAAAACAAATTAGTATTCATTTTTATAATAAGAGAGGAAGATTGTGTATTCCTGCTGCCCATAACCAATGCATAGAATAAAATATACATGTCAAATAATTGTAAGTGGCCCTTTATTACTCCAAATGAAACATTGGGAACCACACATATGTTGGCACAGAATGAATGTGGCCCAGCAAGCTTTTATAAAAACTGGGAATGAACATGCTTGAAATGGGAATGGGAATGAAACTGAGAACCCTCTTGAGAGCCTGAAAGTTTTTTGTAAATCAGTGAGATGTCAGCATATATTTCAAGTACCTAGTTGAAGCAGGATACTAAAATCTATGGGCCATATGAAATGCACAGTGTATATCATCAGATTTACTCGTCACATGAACAGAATCTTGTGGGGTTTCATGAGCAGAATCTTCGGGGGTTTTGGGGGTTTTTTTTGCTTTACCCTGTAGCTCTTTGTAAGTCTAGATGAGCTTAGAAATCAATCTGCTATTGAAAGGCAATGTCTGATCCTATAAGCTGTTGCTCAGTTGAGTTGCCATTAACCTTCCCGACTCGACTCTTTGTCAATAATTCCTTGAGCTCCCACTGATTTTCTTGAATCACAGGTTTTGTGACTATGAGGTCACTTAAAGGGCCTGAGTCTCACTGATTTTGTATCATGTCTATAACCAAAGACCAGTATCCTGTGTAGCAACTCTAAGTAGTAGTAATGTAGTAGTGTAGTAATGTTTAATAGGGTTATTCTGGAAAAATCTCATTTTTGTAACTTGTAGTTAGTAAACACAGTGCCTAGAATGGCTATGACAGATATTTACCTCACTGATTCAGGACAATAAATTAAAATCCCCTTGTAGCCTTTTGTCCTCAAAATGAAATCAATCTGTGGATGGAATTATTACTGTTCTATGCTGGTATTGATGACCAGAAACTTTCTCCATTTCAGACATAAAATTTTGGGGAGAAATCCCATCTTTTTTCATAGTTCTAGTGGTCTGTGCTAGCATAAAGCCAACTTAATCTATTACCTAGCTGCAGGATTGAGTAGGACTTCGGAGATAATCAATAATGGAATACCTCTATACAAGTACTAGTTGTCAAGCAGCTGGCTGTATTTCAGAACAATCTCTAGGTTGCTCTCAGCTGCTGTGGGAATCATGTCTATGCTAGTATTAAAAGGCTGAAAAAGTGGCAAAAAGTTAGTTGACCTCAATTTTTAGTTTTGTTATAAGGACATTTCAACTAGCTATAAGTAAAAGCAACAAAGTGCATGTTTTAAGGTGGTTGTGGTATATGTTTAGTATCCAGCAAATCAGAGCTGCTGAGGCAACAAATTCAAATTTTTATTAGAACCTATCTTTCCTTTTGAGATCCTACAGCTCTTACCATGCTTAAACCTTCAACTGGCATTTCCAGCGGTGTTAGCAGAAATTTGATCGATAGAGTCTGCAGGGTGATATCCATCAGCTCTCAAAATAATTACTTTCTGAAGCATTCAATGTTTGAGCAGGATGAATTATGAAAACTCTTTTGAACATGTTAAATATGGACATTCCTTCTTGCTTTCTAAAGCTGTGGATTGTCTTAGTGGTGAGAATTGACCAAATTCACTCTCTACTTCTCTCTAAAGCATACTTCATATTGTCATGGTCACAAATACTAGCAATGCTTGAATATGCCAATAATAGTCAATGTTCACAGTAGATTTCAGCCAAAAACCACTCACCAAGCCCACTGTATTAAGTGTTCTTGCATTAATGTAGGAGAAGAACTAAGGTGGAAACATATGAATGGAGCATCTCCACTACGAGGAGAGGTTGAGGGAACTGGGCTTATTCAGCCTGAAGAAGAGAAGGCTGCGAGGGGACCTTAGAAATGCCTACAAATATCTGAAGGGTGGGTGTCAGGAGGATGGGGCCAAGCTCTTTTCAGTGGTGCCCAGTGACAGGGA
>Ga0065711_1032946_pt1 | contig 26380 bp, 7 predicted proteins | sample Hoacrofraction12_FD_59098 | JGI IMG/M metagenome (GOLD analysis project Ga0065711, IMG submission 59098) | Hoatzin crop microbial communities from Cojedes, Venezuela - Epithelial fraction 12 v2 (version 2) | ecosystem: Host-associated > Birds > Digestive system > Esophagus > Crop | place... | reverse complement strand
TTTTTTTTTTTTTTTTTTTTAAAGGTTCTCTGGTCCTCTGCAGTTATATAAAAGTAACAATACTGCTCAGTGTGGCTGGGAATTGGGTAAAACCAAAGTTATTTTGGTCTGTAGGTGATTATTGTTACTTTAAGGCTGTGTTGTGCTCTGTTTCAGGAAGGGCGTAAAGGTCCTAGAAAACTTGTACCTGCTTTGCTCAAATCAGAAAGGAGCTGTGCTCCCAAAAGTTTTGTACCCTGCACTGGCTGTTAGTAAGGTCCTTGTCTTGATCTATGCTAATTCTCAGTTGCCTAGACCAAGTCTGGTCCCAAAGACCTCCTTCAGACCGTTTCCCTGAAGCATTGGGGCATTAGCTCTAACCTAGTTAGTTCACTTACTGAGATCAGGAGGAGTTGCATTGTGCTTCTGTGAACATAGTGGTTAAGTTCTGACTTTTGTGTAAAATATTCTTCAGCAGATATGCAGAAGGAACCCATGAGCTGTTTCTGCAAACATTCTCCAATCCGTTCCTCTTTAGAAATCTGGAGTCGCATTTTTTAGTATAGATATTTGATGTTTGGGACCTTGACTGATGTTGCGTAATGTTCAAATGTCCAGTTGTTAAGATACCCAGAGAACTATATTTGTGCTCTGTTAGCATCTCTTCCCCCAAATGTAAGGTAGGAGTTGACCAACACCACTCTTATTTCTGTAAATATTAGTCTTACCCTTTGTTTGTCCAGTGTTCCACGCAGTTGATTTTGCTGCACACTGTCAGCCAGCAGCCCTTGAGCGATTTTGCTTGACCCATGTGAACGCCAGAGTTCCCACTAACAGTGTACAATACTTTAAGACAGGAGATCGAAGTAGTTGCTGCAGAATAGAGTTAGACTATTAGTGCTTCAGAAATTATGATGGAGAAAGGAGGTTGTGGTCAGTGTTCATAAATCCACCCCTGACTAAAGCTAGGGAGACTGTTTATGCCACTTCCCTCTCATATTGAAGTATAGATCCAGCCTCTATACTCTCTGGAGTGGTGCCTGCAGTGGACTTTAGGTGTTGAATGTTAGGGTTGGAAGGAACTAGATTTCAGGATAGTATAAGTGGTATACTTACTGTCTCCCTACTCCCGTGTGGCTTTTTGTTTTTCAGGCCTACTAAACAAAATTGCCTGAGAGAGAGAGAGAGAGGAAAAAAAAAAAAGCAAGCTAATTTTTATTCAGACCAGTACTCCCGGCTGTCTGTTTTTGAGTGGTGAGGTAGAAGTTTTTGACAGGGAATAAAAAGTGCCTGGGGAAATTTGGGACGTTGCAATAGAGCAACATACTTCAGTAAAAGTGAAGCTCTAACAGGCTGATAATTAGTGTGTTTTGACACCTGCTTCTGTGACAGTGTTCCAGAAAGGTGTGGGTTTGAAAGTAAAGAAATAGTAACAGAATGACTTTTAAAGTCAGCTCCAGTATTAAATGTAACCAATCTCTGTAATAGTCTAGCGGGAAATGTTGTGTATGTTGTTTTTTTTAGTTTCCTGATAACACCTGCAAATTTTTGGTATGCTGATGCTCTACCTCTGGTAATGGGAATTGGTAACCTAGTCCTGTGGATAACACGTACGTCATGCTCTTAAATATGGGCTTGACTTTCTTGTGCAAAGTGAATCTCTGCAAATGAAAATGTATTTTTCTTCTAGTCCCATTAAATCTTACTCAGGTACAGTTGTACCATGTCAAACTCCATGTGTTCTTTTTGTATGATGGCAGTTGGATTTCGGTGGTAACCAATAGTACCAAGTGCTTGTAATGTGATGTCTCTGCTTCAGTAGCGCCATGCACACTGCATTGAGAACCGAGTAGGAGCAAATACTGTGCTTAACAGACCATGAACAGTGGCAGAATGAAATGGGGTCGTGCAAGACTGTCTTATCAAAGAAGGGCTTAGAACCAAATAAGAGCTTTTATGTCTGTGAATTAGTGCCAGGCTGCAGGTGTACCAAAACTCCTCTTACACTGCATGGGGTTAACTTGATGCTTCAGAATGTGATCGGAAATACCCGCTACTTGCGAGGTGACTTGCCTGGAGAAAACACTGGGGTACAGGGCTAGGTCTGATCCCTTGTTGCTCTGCAGAACGCCAGCGCGTGAGATGGGGGCAGGATCTTCCACCCATTCCCTTCAGAGTATGGAGTCAAGTCACAAGGCAGGACCTTGTAGCTATGCTTTAGAGGTGGGAATTTGGTTCCATTTGTGCTTTTGGAGGAGGCAGCGGTGGTTATGTATCAGTGCTTTTGTTGTATCCTAGGTAAAGCATTTGGTAGTCTTTGGTGTCATGATGAAAATGCTGATGTATTTTGCAGTGTACATATCTTCTAGGGCATCAGGCTGTGGGAGACGGAATTGGGGACCTTTGTTGTAGGGCAGGTTGGGCTTGGACAGAAGCAAAGCACAGTGGAGCGTTGTGGTCCAGTGCAGGTGTCGTGTATTTATTTGATACTTATTTTCGTCACTGTTTCGGACATAGATGCATGCTTCTTTTTTTGATGTCTTACCCTCTGAATATTTGTTGCTCAAAGTTAGAACTTGTATAGTGAATGAGGCCGGGCATAGCAGGGAGAAAAGAGTGTCTTGTGGTGAACACATCTAGAAAATCACGTGGGATCTATGCAGCTCACCTGCTACAGACATCCTTCAAGAAAAGAAGCAGTCTGTGTTGGCCAGTAGCCCCCGACAAGGTGTTTGTTGCTTCTCTGTCCCCTATGGTAGACCTGAAACCAACTGTGCTGGCGTGCTGAGCCTTCACAGCTGCCAGAGGAGTGGGCTGTGGGAAGGATGAGCCATAGTCCAACCAGTGCACGCTAGACTCTTTTGATTTGCAGGGCTTTCTGTTTGTTGAATGATAGCTTTCTTTGGAGAACAAGAGATTAACACTAAAATAGGCCGTCATAGGGTGAAGGTGACGGCAATATAAATTTTCAAAACATCCTTTTGAGCCAATGGGTTGGCTTTATTTTAATCAGGATTTTAAAAACTTTTTTACATACATTAAAGTAAAATTCTTGGACCAAAATAGTTTATTACCAAGAGTATGTTGAAGTATTTCTTTGAGGAGTGGAGCCTTACCTGGCTGCTGATGGGGAGTAACGTGAGTTCTGCTGTGGGACTGTGATTGAGAGCTTTTGGGGGAAAAGGCGAAAGAGGTTGAGACTTCTGTAAATGAAAACTGACTCAAGAGGATGTTGCTGTAAGTCTTTTGTGGTAGTAGTGGTATCTCTAAAAGGTCTTTAGTTGTGCCCAGGCTTCAGAATCTCATCAGCAGTTATGGCTTAGCTGTAGACAGTGTAATTATGTTGCTGTTGGTTTCTACTGTTGTAATAATCTAGATGGGATGGTTCAGCCCCAAACCTTCAAGGCACTAGAAAGTAAGCTTGACCTGGCCCACTTAGTTCATTTTATAGTCTCCTTGGGTGTAATTTTTTTCAGCTTGTTAATGACCTAATTAGCCTGAATGATAAATTCGTTTTCATACTAATTGTTTGAAAGACTGTCTCATTTAGGAAAGTGACTGAAACGCATAGCTGCTGTTCTGCCTGTAAGACAGGCTGGATACCTGTCTCACTGTGACATTATGGTATCAGACATGCGCCTTCATTCACGTTCCTGGCAGCTGACACTGGTTGGTATCTAGAAGGCTTGCATTGTCTATCCTTGCATCCGCTTAAGCACAATTGAGCTTCCAGATTCAAACACTTGAAATTGAGGGTTGCCATCATGAGGGTTGTCCATTGTAAACTTGATCTGATCCCTTTGTGGACACAAAATTCCTGCCCCTACAGGAATATATGCTTAATTATAACAGGAACACACTGTGCTGCTTTCAGCCCATGGGATGGGTGGTACTTGCATAATAAGCAGTCATCCTGTATTCTGTTCCTGTGGTGGAATACGTTGCTTCCTGCACATATGTTCAGTTCAAAACCTGCTCTGGCACTGTTGATGATCTCTTTCACTGTGTTCCTGACCGTACGATGGATTTCTTTGAGTTGTCTTCCAGCCTTTTCCGAGGCAGGAGTGACTCTCAAGTGGGAGACAGAGTAGGAAAAGGACGGCTACCAGTCACGGTGCCAATTTGAATCTAATTCTAGACTTTTTTGGAAGGCAATTTTGTACATGCAGAAAGGATCTGAGATCTGAATAGCAGGATTGGGTGCTGTTATTCTGCTGTGGCAGTCCTCTTTTTTCCTGCTTACCCCATTCTAAAATGTAAAGGGCAGGTGCCTTGGGGACAGCTCTCCCAGCTGTAGCAATGGAATCCTCTGGCTTCAGTTATCAGTGCCCAAGGTGGTAAGAGAGCGCTGCTAGGGGAAGGGACAGGGGAGGACAAGCAGGATTCTGTTTCTCTGCCTAGCCAAGTCTTGTTTCCTTCCTTTCAAGATCCTGTTCTTGTCAATCTGCTCTTTGAGTCATATGCCTTCTGTGTCCTTCTGGACACGGTAGGGCTTTTGCAGTGAAAGTTCTGCCTGGCATATCCAGTACTGGGGAAATGAAATGCAATACCAGAGCAAATAGCTCTCACAAGGATCGGAAAAGACGCCGATTTCTGTTTTCTTGGAGTTTGGGGGGCTTTGTTTTAATTATTTGAGTTCCTATTCTAAAGCCAAGGGCTGCCTAATGCTCAATTTTGACATCTGCAGGACAGACCGACTTCTCCTGAGTCAATGTTAGCTCTTTTAGCTGAAACACTTGAGGAGAGTAGAAAGAGTTTAGCAGAAAAGAGTTTTAGTGACTATTTGGATCTGGAGAATAGAAACTTAGGAGGAGGTTATTATTAAGAAACTGGTACTAAATTACTGCTTTCCCTTTCCTTCCTCCTCCCCTGACCCAGCAGAGCTGGTTCAAACTCTTCCTGTTCTTCTGCGGGGTTTAACACCAGTTTTTGCTGTTCTGTAAACTGCCGATAATGGAATTTTTAGTATTGCACTAACGTGTGAGGGTCCCAGTCCTGGTGTAGAGCAGCATTGTTTTGTGCAAGTAACTTCTGTTCTAGTTGCTTGGAGTCTAAACAATGTGGAGAAGTCTTGTGTAGCCTTAAATCCGTTTTTGTAGATCAGGGTCAGGATCAGTAAGGTAAATGGCCAGGCACAGACAAACCTGCAGAGTAACTTTGGCAATGACCAAGGCTGGCTGTCTGAGCTGGAATGCAGCTCCCAAGTGGAGAAAGGTGCCTGATGAGGCTTCCTCCGGTGCTTTGTCACACAGCTCTCTTCCCAGCAGCCTGATCCGAACTTACACAGCTGTCTGTGTCACAGCTGGCCTTGAGCCGAGGCATTCAGACCCCTGAGGGGTAGGGGAGAGACTGTGCTCAGGGCCCTGGCACTGCCGGTGTTTTCGTAAGATCTTGTCTGGGCTAGTCTTTATCTCATAACATCTTCTGCAGTTCCCAATCATGGGGTAGCCATGGTGGGAATCCTAAAGGGTGAAAAGAGGAAGTGCAGATGCAATAACAGAAAATAGGGCTGCGTGTTTTGTAACACAAACTGTGGCAATAAAATGCATCCTGTATGCTAGGGGAGCCAACCCCCCGTTGTGATTCTTGAAGTCCCTGGGACTTACATTGGAAGGCGAGTATTTCCACAGCTTTTTGTGGATAAGGAGGAGTGTGTGGGAGACACTAGGTATTAGGTAGCTATAGTATGTAACAATGATTGCTAATTCGACTGTTGGGATATATAAAGAAAATAAATTCTCTTGAAGCCTCTTTAACCTTTTGCAGCTGTGTTTTGCAGTTTGTATTTGTGTATTCATCCGTGTATTTTGGCTCATTCTATGACATTTTTTAGTGATTTATTCTGCTTCCCTTTTTCTGCGGTTTGAAAACCATGTCCGATTTTTGTGAAGTTTCTGGTGCATGTTCTTACTTCTCTCCAGGCTGTGGCAAGCCTGCCCTTACATCATGTCAGCACTATTCTGTTGATTAGCAGAAGACAACTATTAGTGTAATGTTCCTTTGTTTCCTGTGTCTTTTCTCCACCCCACCCTCCCCCCCCGAAGAATTTCTTAGACTTCTCTGTACTATTTCTATGGGAGCTGTATTGAAGGCGTTTTTGCAACTGGCAGAAGGGTTGTGTAAAAATTAGCTTCTGAGCTCAATCGGTGGTTCTCCCTGCAGACCTGGACTCAAGATGAAAGGATTCTGTTTGCATTTGAGTTTCCTGCTGCTTTGTGGTGTGTCTCATAACAGCAGTGCTTGCAATGTGCTGTTCCCACAGAAGGGAGAGTAATGACCAGTGTTTTATAGATAAGCATGTGGTGCCTTAATCTTCCTCTTTAATTCGAGCTTGTTAAAAGAGCTAGAAGAAGTTATTAGTGTTAATCTTGTTTCAGAAAGGTGAATGATAACTCATGCAAAATGTTTCAAATTGTAGTTTTAATTCGTATCATGGAAGGTTCACTTTAGAAAATACTAGAGAATACTATTAAATGTAACTGAGGCTTGTTCTGCATAAACAAATTGCTCAGAGATTTTTATCCTCACTTGGGATGCACGTAAAGTCTGCACTGTGTGAGTTTAGTAATTCTTTGCTACAGGACAGCAAGCATTCCTGTATGTTTAAGAGTGTCTTGCTTGTGTAAGAGCAGGGAGATGACAGGCAGTCAAGTTAAGCAAAGATGTAAGGAGACAGCAGTTGCGAGTTGGGCGGGCGGAAGGGTTTTCACAACTGTCATGTAAAGAAAGTGGTAGAGGATGTCCCTAAACCAAGAATCAGAGAAGACTGCATGAGAAGTGTGCAAGACGTTATTGAACTTTCCTTTGTAGTGTGGCTTTACTATTAGTACTGGGGTTTTATGTGAGCTCTCTTACTAAAAATGCAATTTTGATTCTGGCGCTGTCTAGGTTAGATTAGGTATTCCTTTGAGCTGAAGGGTATGGCAAGGAGGTGGAAGTGGAGAGAAGTTGAAAGGACACGCTTATCTGGTTAAGTGGCTTTTTCCTCCCTGCTGGGAAGTACCATAAAGCTCTGCTTATCTGTTCAGTAGACATCTTCTGCTGGGTGCGAGCTGTTGGTAATTTGCACCTCTTAATGATAACAAGTGAGAGAACTTTATTGTAGATAACCCACATAATATATGTGACTGTCAAAGCATTTTTAATGGGGATCTTTCAGGGGGGAAGGAAGCTTGTTGTTAAATGAGTGTCCTTCTCCTTCATGCAAGTACACTGTAACTTGTGAAAGCTCAATGATGTAATTGGATACCTTGGCAGATTTATTTTAGGTGGTTGTTTTGCAGTTCTCAATTGTACATGTGCCCCATCTCTTTTTTTTTTTTCTTTAATGTAGGCTTGACTGACAGCATTTACTACCTCTGATTCCTGAAGAAAACAAAGCAGGGTCTGTGCTTAAGATCAGAAAATACAGCTTCTAATCTACAAGATGAATTTTGGATGTATGCATTTACTTGCGTTTACAAAAGGGAGCAAATTAATGGAAGAGGTACCATTTAAACAGGTTTGGGTGTAGGTTTGATAAGGGGGAATGGCAGTCTCAACACCACTTACTTGAGTTTTAGGGTTTGCAAGAGAGTAACAATTTGGGTTTTTTTCTTCCGCAATGTGGACAGGCATCAGCTTTGGTTAGCCATGCCAGCAGGAGTTACACAACTTAGTTGGAATGGCACACTGCACTGGACAGAGGATATCCTGTGAATTTGAGAATGAACCTTGTAGACGTTAAATGCCAAGGCAAGAGTTAATTTAATACTCACTTTCCATAAATAGAGGAAGTTGATTCATATAGTCACAGCTAGAGAGTACATGAGCATGTCTGAGACTTCAGTGTCTTGCTTGAGATCACAAATACGCTGAATAACCTGATGGTCAAGTTGCAAAATCCAATCTTCTATCCTTAGAATGGAGGTCAGAAAGACAAAATGGCGTGGAAGGAAGCATTTTTTGCTGTAATTGTTCTCTTCACTGCTTGGGTTTTTAATACGCCAAACCATTTCACTATACCAAACACTTCAGATGTACTTATGATCTTGTTAAAGATTAGCATTGTATGATATTTGGTTATGCTTGTAGAAGAAAAACCCTTCTATTCTGTAACTCTGATAAAGCTGTATCAAAAAGCATCAGTATAAATACTGTAAGAAATGAAATTAAATTTTTTAAAATGTCAGCTGAATGTCATTTTTAAAATGTCAGAGTTTCAAATTTAGAAGTTGCTTGAAAATTGTGTAGGGTATTAATATATCTTTATATAATACATGGGTATACAATATAAAAGATACATAATGTATTATAATTTTATAATAGATATTGCAATAATTATGTAATTACAACATGTGTACTATATTATTATATGCTATAAATATTTGATGTATGTTATTATGGAGAACAGTATTTCAGTGTGTATAGATATACTTTACTAACCATAAGGTCTGCAGTTTTGAGGCACATTGGCTACAGAGTACTACAAGTAAACATTATAGGTGGAAGAATCACAGAGACCATAACTTGGGTTATGCTGTCAATGATATGGTTGAGTTTATCCAGAGATGAATTTAGGACCATCTCTGTTTCTAAATGTCCTAGCCATCTGGCACAGCTTATATGTGTGGTTTGTTTTTTGGCTTGGTCTTTGTTTGAGGTTTTTTTGGGGGGGAATGAATAGATACACACGCATATAATGGAAGTTTTCTTTTAGACCAGTTTTGCTGTCACTGTAAAGCTGGTGTCTAATTGCTCTGGTTATTTAATTTCTGGTTATGTAGAAATGTTGATAGAATAGGTGGTGGAGGCTCACACCTAGCATGTTAATGGAGTAGGAGGCTGGAAGTGGGAGTATTTCTCTGCAGATCTTCAGTGAGGTTTTGAAAGACATCTGGATTGGCAGAGACTACTTTGTTGTTTTTTAAAATAAATGAATTATTCTGCCTGGGAAAAAAGGTACATGTTTTAAGTTCTTCGGTGTATACCGAGCTGAGTAGTCACTTCCAGGAAAGAGTCCGCCCAGAAAAATGGTGAAGTGTAGCAAAAATTTTCCCTTCTGCTCAAAATTTGTCCTGCAGAAGGAACAACCAGTTCAGTGTTCACTGTGCTCTGTCCAGAAATGCTGCTGTTTTGGTAGGAATTTTTGGAAACTTTTAAACAGTTCTTTCAACATGTGGTAGCTGAATAATACGTGGTCTCCCTCAACCTATGTTTAGAATGTTATAGTGATGTATTTATAGCTTCTTAAATTCTGCTCGTAAGTGTATGGAATGTGCATGAAGTGCAGTTGATGGGCTGCAATTGATGCCAGACTGACACAGATAAAATCCCCTTGTTCACCGGGATAATTAGTACGACTTCAAATATTCTTCTTGCTGTTTTCCACCCTTATGAATCTTGATTGAAGTTGATAATGAATATTAAAAAGAAGATACCCATGTTCTCCACACCCGTAATTGCACTATCTTGATGCTGTCAGGCTTTATAGGTGTTCAAGAAAGGAGTTAAACTATGTTCTGAGTGTTTTTGTAGGGAATCTACAGCAATAGCTTTGTGATCTAGGGTTCTATGCAACCTGCAATTTTTCTGTGCAGTTTGATGTATTCTTTGTTCTGCCCTTGTTTGTAATATATTAATTATGCTATCTAGATGTTACATATTCTACTAGCAAAATAACATCTGGCATAAATTTTTTTCTTTTTTTTTACTATCCTATTTGGAGATGCATGAGTGGAAGAAAACCTGTACAAGTGTCATGTTTTAGAGTTAATTTTTATAAATTAGCTAGCTCTTGTTATGTTGCCGTCTGTTTTCCTTTAGCTTGAAGAGGAAACAGCTGTTGTGAATAATCTCAAGACAGTATTTTTAATAAAGTCTAATGGTTCTGCTTACCTTCAATTTGCATGTGTATCAGAGTGAATAAATGCGCCATTTAGGAGGGGAAATGTAGTTTTATGGTATGAACTGTAATGAGTTTGGTAATGCAGTGGTTCTGGCATGTCTCGTCTGTAGCTGGACTGGGATATAGCTGGAGAGATCTGTGTTAATGGGGCACGCTTCAATTGCTGTAACTGTATGTTGACTTGTAGAGGGGCTGCTCTCCACTGCTTCTGTGGTGGTTGGCAGGCAGCTGGGGAGCTGACTGAACCTGGCGATCTAGTGTAAAAAGTCACTCAGTGGCCCCACTGTGCCAAACTTCAGTTCGCTGATCAAGTGGAGGTGATAGCTAACTGTATTTGACCTCAGGAAAAGCATTGGAGAGGGAGAGTCAGTGACACAGTCTCTTCACTTGACAGTTGTACAGAATTAGGTGCAATACAGGCACCAGGAATCTTCCATGAAATACAATATTTAATTCTCCGATGGAGAGTAAATGTTACTGAGAGTGAGTAGGTTGTGGATGCCCTTGATGTGCAACATAAGCTTCAATCACAGTGGTGATTCAGCTGAATTGAAGGGAAGGGTAAATGAAAGTAGAGAAGTTGACTGTCAAAGAACAACTTGAAAAACAAAGTTGAAATCCATTATTTGAGCTCAAACACTGCTGAATAGACAAGATTTAGTACTGTTTTACGTAGATTGTCTTTCTTCAGTGTTTTCTGTCTGAATCAAAGGAAAGTAGGTCTGGAAACCTTTGCTGGGTGAATAATTATTTGAAGCAAGAGGGCTCAACAGTGAAGTGGGTGGAGGAGCTTAACCGACAGTGAGCATTAAGTGGTGGTCAGGGAGCACAGAGTTGAAGAAATCATGACCATTGTTTGAATTGGACCTTTTTGTAGGTAGAGTGGCTTTGTTTTGTTAGAGCCTTTGCTGCTCTTGAGTGAGTGGATGATGGCATTGTAGAGCAACACTATTAAGAGTAGCCTTGGACAGTGAAGCCTGTAGTCCGACTAGTTGTGAGACTGGAGCCTGAAAGCTCTTCCAATAGCATGCATCCCATATACCTATTTGAAATGCATGTCTGATACCATGCGGTTGCACAAGCTCTGTCCTGTTCTGTCCTATTTGCTCTCATTGCTGCCCCATCTCTTGCAACAAGGCAAATGTCTGCGGTGTGGATCTGTTGGGAGCCTCTTCTGCAGCAGAGCTTATGGCCGCGCAAGTTTTGTTCTGGCCTGGCCTGATCTGTTCTGTCAAACGTGTTCATGTAGCACATGTGGCCATAGAACATGTGTGGCTGCACCACGTGGGGGAAGATGGACAATGAACAGTCAGCTGGCTTGTGGTGGCTTGAAGTAGCAGTGAAAATAGTGTTGCTGAAACAGGGTGAGGAAAACGGTGCTCGCTGCTTAAAAACCCCCTCTTAACCTTTTTGTCTTTCAGAGTGTGTTGGAGTTCAAGAAAGTAAGAGACACTAACTTGCAATTCAGTTACTATTAAAAATTAATTATAATACTTGCCTTTGAGCTTTCCTACAAATTTTATGCTATTTAATAGCTTGCTGCCTTTCTCTGGAGAAATATCCTATATGTGCTAAGAACATATTACTACAGAAACCTCTTCTATTGTTATCTCCTGGCTTTCAAAGGTGAGCAGCTCTGATTAACGATTACAAAAACTCTCAGGAAAGAAGTGAGTAACAGAGAACCAGAATGTTGCCACCTAAGTAGATATTTCTTTAGAGTGATATTTTTGCTTATCTTTGTAGGCAATTTCTTTGGTTGAATAGCAGACTTGAATTTGTTTTCCCACTTGCAGATGTATCCACTACTTCACTTCTGAATTTACAATGGAATACTTTAATTTCAGAACAAGTTAGAGCTGGACATAAGAAACAAGTAGTTTCTTTTGCAGAAGCCCCCACTAGTTGAGTATTTCAGGAGATGTGCAAAAGTCAGAACAGATGCGTTCCTTTAACATTCATATTCACAAAGGGTTCATCTTCTGGGAAGGTAGTGTCTTTCTTCAGATCTCATAAATCTATAGCTGGCAGCATGGTGGTGGTTATGGCATGGCTATTCAGGATGTAACACTGCTGGAGTATGTAGAGGTGAACTTATGCCTCGGTGTGAACTGTTCTTGGGCTTCTGTCTGTGTTACTCTCTGCTTCTGCTTCGTGTGTCTGTCTTCTTACCGCTTGGAGTTCCTCTGCCCCTCTGTTCTGGGACAGTATACCTCAGGCAGCTTCCCACAAAGGGTGTCTTTCCTCTCAAAGCAATTTCTGTCATGAAGCATTTCTTTACCAGGTTGCTTTGTAGCTGTTACAGTACCTTTTTCATGCCTGAATTGCTGTTGTTTCCACAATAAAGCCTTTGGGAGCCATTTTTTCTCTCATTTTAACTCCCTCTCTGGGTGACTGGGAGCTGTTTGTCTTCCTTTACCTTTTTGTTAGAAAGACCAGATGCTTTTGTCTGCTCCTACGCTGTGTTCGTAGATCCTGGTTTGTGTTCGATTCCTTTTACTTGGGCTATTATGTAAGTAGGCAAGAGTCTTCCCAGACCAGCAGGATGTCGATCCGTACTTGCTGCATGAGAGAGTCCTTTGGTGTAAGGCATGTTGGTCAGGCTAGGTTGGCTTTGCTGGCCTCTTTGTAGCAAGCCTTCAAATGCAGTTTCTACAACATCTCATGCAGTTGCGTTAGCAAGTGCTGTAATGCAGTACTCCAATGCGGTCTTTCATCCAGGAGATCTGAAGTTGCATTTTGAATATGAAGTGCTAGAGAGGGAGGCAGTTCATGTATGAAGTTGGCTGTCTGACTTAATATGCACAATCACAGGTGGAGTCTGCAGCAGAAATGGGATGGAATCCAGATCTTCAACCAAAAGTGCTACCTTCTTGCACAGAAATACAAGCTTCTTGAGCAGAATAGCTCTGCTGCGTGGTATTGCTTTATGAAAACAAATGGACCATTTTTTAAAGTACATGGAATGAATAAGGGGTTAATGGGAGCTGAATGACTTTCCATTCTTGGGTGATCTTTGTAAAGAAGCGTTGGTCTTTTCTGGTAGCCAAATGTCTGGTGTATTCATCCCCATTCCCCAGCATTAAACATAATCACTACAGCATGCACATGGATTTGTGTGCATCTACTGTATGTAACTTGTGTACTACCCTAAAAGGTAAAAATGGGCATCTTTTTATCCAACAAATAGTCTTTGGATAGGCATGTCTATTTACATGCTTTAAGTTTTGCAGCTGCTTACTGTAAATGTCAGTGAGGAGCTTTCTTACAGTCAGTGAAAGTGTGTGATATAATCCAGAAATGAACTTCGTTTTACGCATGATTATCAGAAGTGTTCTCTGACTGCAGCCTGCTGTTCTTCTGTAAGCCATGAATTTGCACAGGGGTTTTGGGAGATTGTTTGAAGACAAGCAGATACTACACAGGTGTAGCTTGGTCTATAGATACTTATTGACATTGGCTGTATGTGATACCAAAGCTTCACTTATTTTTAATTTTGTGATAAATCTAGTACGTGCTGTATCTGCAAGAAAAACATGACGTGTATTATATCACTTTTGTTGGGCTCTGAAAAATGAACTCTTAAGTTGATGTGTGTGTGGGTAAGTTATAATTGTTTGCCTGCTGGATGTTTTCTGTTATCTGAGGACAGGGTTGACCAAATTTTAATGTATTTTGGGCTTTTGGTGACTGTGTAGTTGCAGCATGTCACTGTGGATTCAAAGCTGTGAGTTTAAACTTACTCGGGTGCGTTGTTGTTGTTGGTCATTGGGCTGAGGAATAAGCTCTGTTACAGTGCTTGCTCCATGTGTGTGTCATTAAAGCAAACCATTGTCACTAACTAGATGTTGACCCTAAGACTGTGGAGTTGGACCTTGGTTTGATTTGGAAGAGTTTTTGGTATAAGACGACTTAATTAAGATTAATATCACATTTCTGTATATATTGTATATTGCATTATCTTTGGGAATGCTGTGCCTTGATACCTCCATCCTGTCAAGTATCCTTCACCTGCCCTTCCCTTCTTAAAGCTTAATCCTCCTTTATCATGTATGAATGTTTATGTAGGCTTAAGCATTTCAAGAAAGAGAATGTCTTCTGTGTCAGTACAGCTTTCACTGCAGCTGGACCTTGAAGCAAAGTCAGAGCAGGTTTGTGCTGTGTTAGACAAATTTGTGGAACTGAACATGCTTGTAAAAATAAAACTTTGCAAAAGTATTTTAGAGCAGTTGCCAGTTGTCCCTGTTTTTCATGTTTTTGAATTACCTCGCTTCTGCATACATAAGTTATTCTGCTTTGTCACTAGTAGTAAGTATGCAAAATACTTAACACTTCCAGAATGCTTTACAGACAGTATGTCTTGCTCACCTCCTCCTCTGCAGCTGATATGACTAACTTTGTAAACTGAAACTAGAAGAATAAAAGAAAGTTAATGTTAAGTTTCACTATATCAACACTTTGCATAGTTCAGAGAAGGAAAGTAGGTCACTTTCCATTTTTAATACCCTGCTTTGTACTTTGCATAAAACCCCAACAGCTGGATTGCAGACATTTCATGGAAAGTTACACATTGCCCTGTAAATATGGATTTTAATCGTATGAGCATTTATATAAATTCCAGGGGAGTATTGTGTTTTGGCTTAACTGTTTCTTCAAAATCTCAGCTGTTTATACCAGTGACATGTTTTAGGTGCACACAGCTACATTAATTTCTGAACTCTGTGGTTTTGATTACTGGTTATAAATAAATTACTATGCTTAGCCTCCTCTTGCTTGTTTTTCTGCACTATTGTGCCTGTATTATCCATACTCAGTGCTGAGGAGTGAAGAGGTAATGTTTGTTCTCTTCCTGCAGTTACTGAAGTTGGATAATGTAGCATTTGATTCTCATCACATTGCCTGCACAATGAGTCATTCTTTCTTCGTTAGGTTTCTTCCTGAGGCCAGGATTCATATGATGTTCCTCCTCTCAGGGAGATCAGATTAGTCACTGTTTGAAATCTTGTTTAAAAAATAAATGGCACTGCAGGTTGATGCCTTGCTTACCAGTTATATGCTCCCCCCCACCCCCCCCGCTTGCTGTTTGAGTTCAGCAGCATCATTATATTGAAAAATTTTTTATAGTCACGGTAACTGATATATTATTGGAATCCCACTGGAATTAGCATATTAAATTCAAGACTCTTGGTACTAGCAAGGAATTGTCTATAAAGCGGAAGAATTTAAAGTAGTTCGGTGTGCTGAAGTGCATCTAGCCTAAACTTGGGCTTCCTTCATCGTGCTATTAAGAACAAAATCTACATTGCAAAAGTAGCTTGAACTTTGTGAAATATAGGAATTTAAAAAAATGGTGGTAATAACAAAAATTACTAACATGAGTGGCCTTTTATCATGGTGCTTGTGTCAAACTTCAAATGTTTGGGGCAAAAACTTTTCTTGCAGAATTATCTGTACCTGGAAACGTTTGATGGAGTCAAGATCTGATGGAGATTTCCAACAACATTAGGACAGTGGCAGAGTTTCCAGTCCTTATTGTGTGATATGTTACGAAGGTTCTTGAAGTTCTTTGTCTTGGTACTAGAAGATTTTAGGGCTGATGGTTCATTGTGTGAAATAATAGCCTGAAAGACTAGCCATGCGGAAAATGTTAGGTGGCTAGATCGGAAGTAGGAAGAAAGAGGAAAATGTGGTTGTGAATGCTTAACCTGCGCACTGGTAATAGCTGTCTAGTCAATGGACAGCAAGAGGAGCTCTTTCAAACTATGGTTCAGAAAAGCAGTTATGTTCGTGCCCTGAATCCTCTGACACAGGAGTCTGTGTGAACAGTAGATGCTAATGCAGGCGCTTAAGTTGTGCAGAACGTTGAATCGTACGAAATGCCTGGGAGCAATGTCTGGTTTGTGCCTTGAGAGAGGGTCAGGGTTATGACAGGGTGGAGGATTGGAAGCTGCTGAAATAAATGGTTATGAACACTGTCATAGTTCGTAGATGAAAGCCTGAATAGAAGGAAAGATGAATTAATGTTCCACATTAAGCTTAGAAAATAATGCTGTTCAAAAGAATCAATCTTGTAAGTTGTTAACAGTGTTTTGATAGGAAATGCTCATGAAGTAGGCGAAGGTGCAGACCAGTGGAGTAGATGACGAGATTATCTGGAGAAAGTTCAAACAGTGGGGTTTTTTTGTGAAGGTTTTTGTGGTGGTCTTGTTCTGCCTCCAATTTTCAGCTGATGCTTGCAGATACTAGACACTCACAACTGTTGTAAGTACTAGTTCAGATTGTTGGTTTTCTTTTAATTTTCTATGAGACAGATACATGGAGTGTCTAAACAGGCACACTAAAAATTCAACTTTGGATGAACTTTGTGGGTGTGGATGAGCAGCTCATAAGGAATGCCCAGCTTCCAAAAATCGTTGGCAGTTTTGAAAAATGCTCATTCTCTGGGTGACTACCTACAAACAAAATTTATTTTTGAATGTTGCTCCCATTTCTACAAGGATAACCACTGAAATAAAACAGACCTGTGTTTCATTGAAGTTTGTTTGCTCGTACTGCATTGGCTTCCTCTGGAAGACAGCATGACCCTGTATTTTGGCAGGTACTTCTTTGTTTTGGAGGTGTGAGTATGTTGGGTTAAAGCCTTAGTCGAAGTTAATCGGCTTCAATACTGGGAGATGGGGACCTGACCCTGTGACTTCCAAGTCAAGCAAGAACAAGTGAATGCTTAGGTATTCCTTTGTGCACATGAACTTCGTCTGCTTGAAAGATTCTTCCCACAGCCACCACTGCTCAAGAGACTGGGAACTTGGACTTTTTTTTTTTTTTTTTTTACAGTTTGTTTTGCTCAACACTGGTCAGTCAGTCCCATATACTGCCCTAGATTTGTGGGTAGAACTTTACAGCTTGTATTGAAAAATACTCTGGTACACTGTCAACTTGCATCTCGGAAACTTTCAAAGACTGAAGTCTATTCATATGCACATATTTCAGACTTGCATGGACTTCGGCACTGTGAAGAATGCATACTGTTGGGGAAGGGGAAACTGCTATTATTATTACACTGTAACTCATAAGCAGAGAAGCTTAATAATACTTTTCAATTTGTATGAAACTGAAAAACTATTTCAACATTTTTGATTTCTATTTTTTCCTCTCACTCTAGAATGAAGTGGGCTATTTGCATCCAAAATTGTTTCTTCATTTCTTCAGGACTTCTTTACTTCCTTATCACATCTGCTAACTGGCTCTTCCTTCGTTATTCTGCTGTCAACAAGTCTGAAAATATTTTAGGATGTTCTTAAAACTTCTCTTGCTAAACACTGTTTCTGGCCATCCGTGTGTTCCTTTAATGTCATCATGTCCTCTTTCACCTTCTGAAGAAATCTTTGTCTGCCTTTTGTCTCAGCAAAGGTGCATTGTGAGGATGGAAATACAGCTTGTCCAATATAGCCTAGCTTGCTACTTCAGCAGTGTGACCACTGTTGACTCTGGTGAAGGACCACTTTAACAACAGATGATGTTGAACAAACACTAACGGTGGGAAGGAATATTCCATACAGGAACCCAGGGAGAACACTGATTGTTTAAATAAATAATGTGTATATAATAGTAATGCCAGATTGGTACCTGAAATTATTAACACATTAGCAGAATATTGTATGTATTGTTCTTATAAGGTGGGATGGCGTAGTTTGTTTTGAGAGAGTGCTTTTAGCTGCTTCTGATTTATGAAGCAAAGGTACTTTCATAAAGTTGTACCAAAATATACCCATTTTTCTTGAAGTATACTCAATATTTGAGCAGGAAAACCGCTTCTGTCCTTTTGAAAAGAAGAAAAAAATTAAGAAACTGAGCAGGTAGAATTACACATAAATGCTTACACTTTAGAGATAAGTTATTACCTGAATTTATGTCCATATACTTTATCTTCATGCAGTCCAGATAGAAGGACTTGTAGCGTGTCTCTCTGCTGAGCCCCATTAGACCTAGTGGAGCTGTGGTAGCGGGCTTGCAGCAGGATGGAGTGGAGGCGACAGCTCAGCGTGTCAGAGCATTCAGAAGTCATCTGGAAAGAGCAGACACAGAAGATGGTGGTAGCTGATGTTGTTCTTTTCCCGCTATAGCTAGGTCAGTTTGTTTTCAACTGTATTTTCTAATTGAAAATTTTATTTTAGCAACAAGTCAGGAGTCCTGTGCTCATGCATTTAAACAAAAAATAATAATTCTTTAGTAAGCCCACTGACATGGCAAATTGAATGTTTAGGATCTTGGATGGCGACAGTCCGGTTCTATCGATGTGTGGATGTTCTGTAACTAGCTGCTGCTTCTGTAAGTTTTTGTGGCGAACTGCATGGTGGCAGTAGTTAAGGCAGTCTGGGCTTCAGAGTAGAGGTATGTTGTCCTCTTTCTCTCCACAAAGAAATCAATAGGTCTGTAGATCAGTTGCAGTATATTCTTGCTCATATACACTCCCAAGAGTTTAATTGCATGTCAGTGCAAATTGGCAAGTGGTTGCTTTGTTACTCAAGCTCAAATACTTCTAGGCATCTTAAAATGTTGTAAGGAGAGATGCTATTGGTTTTGTTGGATTAATGGGGCTGCAAGCTAGCAACAAGAAAGCAGCAGTATCTATGTAAAATCTTGTGCGTTGTCAGCATGCATCTGTGCAATACAGGCTATTCAACAGTGAAATAAATCTTTCTTTGATTAATTAATATGTTTTTAAAGTCCACCGTCATGGAAAAGTCACCCATAGATCATATAAGGCACCAACCTTAGGAGTGAGCAAGTCGGGTTTATTTTTGTTTCACTCTACTGGGAAAAAGTGCTTTGTGAATGAAGATCCAGTAACTAAAGCAAAACACATGTCAATGATTTTGATAATGTCCTAATCTGAGCATTCTGTTCAGTACAGAGGCATGTTTGCAACGTAGCATTAGTCAGCCACTTAAGACTGCAACTAGGAAGTTATGGTTTCCTTAAATTAATGTTTTCATTCAAAAAACTTCTTTAAACACATAGTATGAGAACTGGTTATGATCACACTATTCTTAAAATAGAGAATTCACTATTGTATTGTTCCTTAGTATGTATGATGCTCTTTGTATGTGAAGGAACACAAGAGCAATATGTGGACTAATGAAATATCCAGACCATGTGAATTTTGAAGTAGTCATAGTCTTGCCTGTTACTGGGTTTAAGGGAAACTGCTACTAACTGCAAGTTCAAAGGAGGATGTTTCTGAGCTTGGATCTTTACATGGAAAAATGAATTGATCTTCTTTCAGGAAAGTACCCATTTTCACTGTTTTTGAAGAAAGGCTAAAGTAAAGCAAGCTGGGGAGATTACGAAACCTTTTTCTCCCTCTCATGATGATTAATTTTGTAATAAGAAGAGTGTTCTGAATATGGAGGAAGACACTCTTTGCTCAGTTAATTCTTAAATCTTAGGTGGTTTTCAAGATTGCCTTGAACTGTTGTGCTCCGAGTCACCCCATTTCTCAATAGCTAGGTTTTATTTTGGTTTTGAACACTGTGGGGCCAAAGGGCCAAACTGAGCTTGATCTAAACTTGATCCTGTGAAACTCTGCTTAGTGAAGACATTTCTAAATGAGTAATTCTAAAGCAAGAACAATTGTGGACAACAGAATCATTAGAGGAAACAGTTACGGTTTCTTAACATTTCTGGTAAAGCTTCAACTTTTCAGCAATCACTCCTTTTGTTACTAGTTTTTAATCTAAGCAAAACACAACCTTTGGCAGATTTGTATTTTTCATGTTACTGTAAAAGTTTTTAGTGTCACTTGTTTTGATAGAAGTGATTAATATCCTAGGAGAGACCAAGCGTCATTCTTTTTTTCATTGCATGTTGTTTTTTTGGCACAGCTATAGCATTTTGATCTACACAAAAGAAAGGGGTGTACATACATAAAAATTGTGGGGTTTTTTCTGGCTTTTGGCTTTGTATGTGAATAATATAAATGAAGGCAGATAAAAATAGATACTTATTTTCACAGAAATTTCTTTTTGCTTATGCTGATGTGTTTGAGAACATTACTTTTGTTCTTTAGCAATGATTAGGCTTCTTACTGTAGAGCAACTATCTTAAATTATCCTAAAGTACAAAATTTCTCAAAAGGGAGCAACTGAACCGTTGCTGAATTTTGGTCACATCTTGTTTGATGTTGTAAATCATTTGCTTGTGTTTCCTGCCTCATACTGTTCTTCTAAAAATAGCTGGAATCACTTGCTGCTTGCCCAGCGCAGCTCCATGATGGAACAGCCTGTTTAATATTATTTCCTCTCAGCTATTCTGCCCCTCTTGCAGCCTGAATGGCCTCCCAAAACAGATGTTCAGTGACTTAAACTTTGCTGAGAGCGGGTCTTTTACAACTTTAGGAAGCTGTTTTTTTTTTTGTAAAATACAGCATCAACAAACAAATACAGTCGAAAACCAAACAAAACCCCTCCAAAACCCCCACCTCAACAATAAAAAAAATACAAAAAACTACACAAGCCACCAGTCTAAACAAAGGCCACAATGCAGAGGCACAGAACAACCTGTAGCCAGTCCCTACATTACTGAAACTGGTAGGAGAAACCTCAGAAGCCTCTGTGGAATGCAACTGGGAAGTTGCATGAGATCTGCCTTGGTGCAAAGTATCATCTTCAAAATGCAAGCTGGATTGAAAAATAGTATGTGGGGAGCAGAATCTAACATTGTATCAACACAAATAGAGACAATTTTTTAATTCATCAGTTTTTCTGTGGAAATACAACAGTCACATCAAAGAAACTTGGAAAGCTAACTGCAGAATGCCAGTTTTTTTGAATTTCTGAATTTCTATGAAAACTCCTTGAGCACACCTTTTTCCTGCCAGTATACTACTTTAAAATGATCTCTTCAAAGTGTCCTTTTACATAAAGTAGCTTCAGTCTTGTTAAAAAGCAGCTGGACTGTATACTTTTTTTATTTTGTGGGATTAAGTTACCTTCCTAAGGGAATCTTCAGAGAAATCTGATTCCCACTGTTAGACCATGATATTGGCAAGTAGCACACAACCAGTTACGTTAATCAGTTGAAGAGAATTATGCTTCTCCTCTTATATGAACTAAAAGTCTTAATTTTGTAAGAAGCTCATGTGAAAGTTGCTGTATAGACCTCTTTCCTCCCAACCGCAGGATTCGATTAACAGCCCTTGTGCTGTGAGCCCTTAAGTAAGTACTTGAGATCATGACAAGATCTTTTGAGCCTCCTCGGCGTTCGTTGCCTCTTACAAGAAAAGTGAGGCTGTCAGCCTGCATCTTCTCGTTACTCTTCAGTGAAAATATCCTCAGTCACTTCTGTTATGCCCAGAACAGTAAAGGCAAGGTATTTGGATGGTTTATTGGACCTTCAGGGCTGCAAAAGGAGAACTGGGATGTCTGTGTTCACACGCACATGGGAAAGAGGGAATTTGGCTAGCAGCCATACTGAGTGATAGGTTTGAGTCTGTCCACCATCACAGAATCACAGAATAGTAGGGGTTGGAAGGGACCTCTGTGGGTCATCTAGTCCAACCCTCCTTCCTCCATGGGGAACTACAGCTAATTAGGCTTAGCTATTGTTACAGCTGACAGAAAGGCTTGTCATTTGCTGTCTCAGAACAGGTTTCAGAGCAGAGGAAGATGTATATGAAGGTTTCTAACTGGTATTGAATAAGTTTAATCGTGTGAGGAGAAAGGGCGGTAGTGCAGTAGTATGGCGCCGTGTATACTGGTGAAGTGGATTGTGTGGAAGGGATTTTAACGGATGCCAAATGTTCTTGTCACTAGGCTGTGAGGGCAGTAAAACTCCACTATAAATACTAGGTCTGAGTAGGCAGAGATCTAGGTCTTTGGCACAGAGGTAACAGCTGGTGATGGTCTTCAGTTTAGCGCCAAAGGATTTGGGGTTGATGCTGCTTATTTCTCCTGAGTCAGGAGGGTTTCCATGTGATGCTCTTGTCTAAAAAGTTGTAATTAATGTAGTGTGCTTTGTTTCCTTGCTGGTTGCTTGGTGAAGCAGCCCTGCCTGTGGTATCCAGTTGCTCTGGGGCTGTTGCTAAAGCCCAGGTCATCAGTATTGTATTGTTGAAGAAGTGCTTTCTCCAAGTCTTCTAACGTGATGATCATCTCACATGGAAAGAGGCTGACAGGCAAGGGCTTAGATTAAGAACAGGTCATCTAAAAATCTCATTTTCCAGATCATGAAAATCTGTTCACAGATGGCTATTTTTGACCTGATTTATAAATCTAATGCAGTCTGTCTCTGCATTAGACAAAAGTACATGTGTGTGTATGCACATATAAATAGCCACAGTTAAAGCAAAGAAAGACTGTTGGACAAACAGTGTTTCTAGCCACATCTGTTTTAAAAGAAGTCTCTTTTTTTTTTTTGATACATCAATTTTCTTGATTAGATATTGGTGAATTTCATGTGTTCTTATTTTCAGGCTGTGTGACCTATATACATAGGTGGAGGGGAGAGAACATTTTTGACACTTTGCATATATTGCCTAAAAAGTGTTTATTGTTTTTGGGTTACTATGAAAGTACACAAGAATACAAAGCTAGTCACATAACTATAGTCGCACACTGAGTACATCAGTTTTTGGAACTTCACTTTTTTTAGTGGTTTTTCCTACTTAGGCAAAAATGAATTGAAACTTTCCATTCCGAGAGGTACACACAGTATATCGGCATACAGGAATTACATACAAATGTAACTGTATGTTCTGCTTTCAAACATTATGTTAATTTCATGTAGCTATCACATTATCTGTTTAGTAACAAAATTTGTTTCTGATGTGAATAGCAGTTTTCCATCCATGACCATTTTAATATTAAAAGGGATTATTTTTTCAATATGTCATTCCTGAGATATTGCAATCACATGCCTCTCCTTATCCCCACCTCACCCCAAAAAGCACGCCTCGCAAAAAATGAACTGCTTTCTTAGTGTTGAACATTAATGCAAGTGTTTCCATTCAGCTCAAATTCATGCATAGGCACAAAAGTTCATGTGCTTCTCAGTATTTGAGGACACTTTAATAGATGTTGAGTGGTATTATATTTCTGTTTTAATTAAAATGACTTTAAGTATTGATTATAAACTTGCTGGCATCTTGGTATTTTAAATATATGCTGGGTTTTGTGCATGAGGAGCCTTTTAAGCATAAATTGTGATAGAGAATCGGAGCTTTGTGTGTACACACACTTTTCTTTTTCTGTTTTTGCTTGATCTGTGGATGTTGAAGGAATAATGCTTTTTCAGAAGAAAGCAAACTTGAAAGGAGCACTTGAGATTTTTTTTTTTTTTTTTTTTTTTTTTTTTCCCCAGATTTCAGCATCTGTACTGGTGTAGAGTGCTTAAGGGAGAACAGGAGAAGCTTTTCATTCTTGGCATATATTGCTGCTCTGTTTTTGTTCTTGACATGCTTGCCTACAAGCTTCTTTGGAGAGTGTTTTACTGCATATGGCAAAACCAAAGTGGATTGTTGTTGTTTTGGATATGTTGCCCTTTTCATATTTTAGGTATTTTGTTTCTGTACTCAAGTCTTTCAGCATGCTCCCTGAAGTCAAATAGTGCAGCATTGAAAGATTAGCTGCTTTTATTTGGTTTATTTTTTGGAGGCAGGTTTTTGTTGACTTGTTTGTTTTCTGAAATAGTTTGGGAAATGATTCTCTCGTGCCATCTTGATAAAATCAAATATGTTGCTGCTAGAAGACAGCAAGCAAATTTGTCTACACATGACAAAGTCTTCCTTAATGTGCTCAGATTGGCAGATGTGTGCTGCTGACCCAATACTTAGAATTGCAGGAACGGTAAATTTTGTTCCAAAACGTAGAAATAGTGCCTGACTCTTCAGAAAGCTGCACCTGGGGAAATATGCCAAAAGCAAAGATGACGCAGTGCCAAGTACCTAAATTAAATTAAAAATACCAGATGCCTCAAAAAATTTAAGTTCACAAAACCTTAAGGAAATAGTTATATCTATGTATATGTTTGTTTATTCCTAGAAACATCTTCAGAGTTTTTCTTGTTTTTGCCAGTTACGCTCCCAAGCCATCTAAGCAGTGCTCTTCTCTGCCATGTATGCAGGAGAGCCCTTTTTTGTTTTTCTTGCTTCCCTTTTATGGCCATTGCCTTAGCAGAGCCGTACTGTATAACACTGGCAGGAACAAGGAAGGTGAATATGGTTTTGAGTTTTTCCTTCCTCTTTTTCCAGTCTGTTGCATTCCCTGTGCCTAGCTCAAGCTAAGTTATCTGTGCTGTCACAGTAGTCCATTTTCAAACTGTAGTAACCCAGTATTTGTGGGGAGAAGACAGCAAGTCAGTGAGGTATGCAGAACTGTGTAGTCTGTTTTTTAAGACTTGTCCAAAATACCTAATGATAACTTTTCCATAGCTATAATCAGCGTTGCTAGGTTTAAGTACGTGGTAATACATTGAGTGCATCACACAATGTAATTAGGAGCATGTGTATTAAAAGTGACGGGATAGAGAGTAAAGATACTGCAAACTTGAACTGGTTGTTCTGTCCCTATAGCTCCAAATGGAAACCTTACTCTCCAAAACAAAGTGGTTGTGTATTTTAAATTGTCGAGGTCTTAGACACCTTAAGAAACATTCTGTTTCTTCTTAGCGGAAGTGGAAAACTGAAGGTTTTAAAGGTGAGTGTATTGACCTTTTGTCTGCAAATCCTCTCCAGATTGTCTAGCATGCAGGTACTTCACGAATATGAAGGCAAGGAGGGAGGGGGAGTGGGGCTGCCTCTTGAAAAAACAATTGATGAAGATGCCTCTTCTATGCAGATAGGTTGAATGGTGAAATTCTTGCCCAGATTAAATGATCTCATCAGTTCTGGTTGTTGAGAATATGGAAATGGTGCATGACTATTTCAGATATTCTGGGCTTTCTTTTTTTCATTTCTGTAGTAGCAGAACCAAAAAAATACTGAGCAAATTGTTCAGCTTCATTGTAGATGGCAAAACAGTGCCACAGTGGGAACGTTTTTGTCTTGGAGGAATCTAAAGAGCAACTGAAGCTCTAACAGAGTGCATTTGTTGACATAAAATGTCTGGGCTAGAGAGCTGAGTCTTTAGCTATGCTTGAAAGCTTGACACATTTTTCTTTCTCAACTGCTTAGTGCTAGAGGAATCTAAATAGCCATTGGCTGCTGCCAGCATTGGGAAGAAAATGTATTTTTTTTTTTAAGCTCTTAGTCAAGTCAGTAGCATGATTAATATATTGGGTTGGTCAATTAATCCTTTGTTCTAGTCTCAGTGGTTTTTCAGGGCGTTCTTCCAGTTTGAAGAAAGAAATTACTGTAAAATGGCTTTCCCCCTCTGTCTTCCCTCTGTACCCCACTTTCTAATATTGTGGTGGTGGTGAGCTTTAATTTGCTGTACGGACTGTGCCAGCAGTCATTTTCTGAAGATGCTAAATGGTGTCTTCCTTTGCATTGCATTTAGATTTAAATATTGTGGGCTTCTTTACTGTAAGGATTTTAACAAAGAGAACTGAGTTTTCAAAATACAGTTCTTACTTAGCCATGTCAGAGCACTGTATTAACTGCAAGTGCTTAAGTGAATATTGTGCCTGTCAGAAAACTGGAAATTGAGATCACAAAATCTGGAATTGGTTTTGTGTGTGTGTGTGTTTGTGCTGAAGTAGGAAGTGGAAGAGTGCAGAAAAAGGGAAACTGCGTATTTTCTTTGGTTTAATTTTGAGGTTGCGAAGTTTTGTCCCATTCTCTTGGAAGAACCATGAGAATGGTGTGCCAGCCCCAGAGGAAGACTTCCTTATCGTTCTGCTATTGAAACCCTTCCTGTTGACACACACGCTTGCTCTCTCTGGGGAACTTTACCCAGTCATCCAGAAAAGAGACTGGCTTCACGTGACTGTAATGTGAGGATAGATAAGAGAAATTTGGATGCTTGAGACTTGGAGAGAAGAAACAAACTCAGAGACCTCAGTCTGTGTGAGGCTAAGTACATTTGATTTGCAACTTACTTGAACCTAGACTAACGAGAGTAAAAGTTGGAGGTTTACAATGAAAGAATAGACTTCAATGCAGGCTGAGAAAGCCGTTAATAATCCGCTGTATTTTTGGCTAGAGCTTCTGCAGTTAAACTATTGCTAACACTTCAGCTTAGTTTAAAGCCACACTGGGCATGCCAACAAATGTTCCAGTCACACCTTTGAATTAGAGCGGAGACAGCTTTTTTTAATACAGTGTCTCACAACTCTGAAGGAAGTGGGAGGAATGCTATCAAGTTGCATCAGCTGAGCTGAGAGCAAACTTATTTAGAAGAACTCTGAAGTAAGGCATTGCTGTCTGACACAGTATTTTCATGTAACAGAATCACAGAATAGTAGGGGTTGGAAGGGACCTCTGTGGGTCATCTAGTCCAACCCTCCTGCCGAAGCAGGGTCACCTGCAGCAGGCTGCACAGGACCTTGTCCAGGTGGGTCTTGAATATCTCCAGAGAA
>Ga0065711_1032945_pt1 | contig 26380 bp, 10 predicted proteins | sample Hoacrofraction12_FD_59098 | JGI IMG/M metagenome (GOLD analysis project Ga0065711, IMG submission 59098) | Hoatzin crop microbial communities from Cojedes, Venezuela - Epithelial fraction 12 v2 (version 2) | ecosystem: Host-associated > Birds > Digestive system > Esophagus > Crop | place... | reverse complement strand
TGTCCTCCAGGACGTTTCAAAGATGATGGAGATTGGCTCAGCAATGACATCTGCCAGCTCCCTCAGCACTCGTGGGTGCATTCCATCGGGGCCCATGGATTTGTGGACATCCAGATCGCTTAAGCGATCTGTCACACAGTCCTCCTCAACCAAGGGAAGGTCATCCTCTCTGTAGGCTTCTTCTCTTACCTCCGGGGCCTGGGATTCCTGAGGGCCAGTCTTAGCACTTAAGACTGAAGCAAAGAAGGCATTCAGTAACTCTGCCTTCTCCGCATCCTCCGTCAACAGAACAAAAAACATGGAACGCTTCACGAATTTGCGTGTCCTCCCTTCTTCCCTTCTTCCCTCCTTCCCTTGCTAGAAGTACAAATACCCCGAATGCCATTTGTGATGTTCTGAAATCAAGATTTCAAGAAAAGATTACAAAAGAGTAATATTCAAGGTTAGAGTCATTGCTCCATCTGTTGTCTGCTGTGTTTGATACAAATAATATTATACTACACGTACAACTAGAAAGGACCAGTACAGTGATGTTCCTTGCAGGTGCCTCAGACATGTCTAAAGGCACTTTTGAACATAAGTTCTGCAACCTGTTGACATTTCCTTACCATGTGTTCCAGAGTTCTGTACAAGCATTTTCTCAGTTTCCGTTCTGAACACAGGTGTAAGTAATCTGATTTTCAAAACCAACTCCAATGAGACAGTATTTTAAAATACATTTCTCATTATCCAAGTCTATGATGAGATTCTTACATGAGCCTTTGGATTGTATGGTAAATAAACACCCCTTTAATCTGTTTACGTGTAAAACACAAAATCCTAATTTGATTATTCTCTCATAGAAAATGTTTGACACTTTAGGTACCAAAATAGATAAGTGAAGATCGACTCTATGTAAGTACAGAATCAATTCATATATGAATCCAGGTGTGATAGTGAATTTCAAGGCTCATTTTTTATGTTAGCCTTGTACAAATGCAACTTAGGCGGTGTTTGTTATGTTTCTCTATTGAACTTCTGGTATGTTAGTTTGTGTATTATTGTTTGCAACTAGCTTTTCAATTTTTTTTGGTGTTATTTGCCTTTCTGAGTTAGTGAAGACCAAATACCTGATTGCTCAATTACATTTAATGTGTGGAGAAAATAGGAATTACAAGGTCAGTCTGTGAATTTTTAAGGAAACAACACAGAGAAGCTAAACAACTTTAATTCTTAGTTCCAGAAATCAATGTATAATATTGTTTTCCTAAAATATGGCATCATCTCATGGTTGTAAAAATTACTGTGTGAAAAGCACGTAAGCATATTCTGTATAGAAACTAAAAAGAAAGTATTCATTTCTTCTTGTCAAGGGGATGTCCATAAGAATTTGTGATAGGCGTCTAAATGCGGAGGTAAGTAATAAGCAGGTATCGACTTCTATTGAGATCAGTATCAAGATTTGTTGACCCAAAGAGGTTACAATTGACTGAAGAGTGGGGCGGTAAATCTTGTTATTGAACAAAAAGCAAAAGTCAATATGTGTATTATTATAAACATTTTTCTTTTGGAAGTGATAATAAGGGTGGAGTGGTTTAAGACTTTAGATTTATATGGCCATGCTAGCATACAGCTTCTATTATTTAGTCAAAGGATTGAGAATGCCTGGGTTTTTCTGTTTTTTGTTTTTTTTTTTTTAATTTATTTATTTTTAATGCAGCTTCACCAATCATGCCAAAGCAGTAAAGCCTGCATCAACTTTCGCATCAAAAACCCTTATTCTCATTGTTTTCTAACTCAGCTGTAAAGATTATTTTCAGATTGAAATCTGGCCTGCAAGCTCTTTGCCTAAGAAATTTTTTTCCCCAGAAGGGTGAAAGGAATAAAGAAAATCTATTAAACTATTGACTGAAATTTAAAGGAGCACAAAAAAGATGTGTTGTGATTTTTATGTAATTCAAGATTTAAATTGTATTCTTTTTTGAATATTATTTTCTGCATAAAGCAAGGATTTACTAGATCATAAGGGTGGACACTGCAAATGTTCTTTCAGTGCTTTCAAACACTTGTTACTATTAATACATGCCTTGTATTGTAAACAAGCATTTTTATGATTCTTGTATTCTAGTCCGTTGCATTACGCTCTGATCAGTGCATTGTATTTCAGGTTATTGCTTGGAAAAATAAAGAGGAGACAGAGCACAGAAGAAAACAGAAATTCATCCAGCTGGAGATACTAAGCTTATTAATTAAAATCATATGGATTCCATAGTGAGAGTGACTGTGAAGAAAGAACTGTTGAATTACTATTTTATAACATTTATATGTGCTAGTATCTTGGCTGCCAGTAGAAATGATCCTTCGGTACCTCCAAAATTCTCTAACAAAAATAATTTGTTGTTTTCCATTGCAGTAACCGTCTGCCTCCTGCCTTCTTTCACAAGACCCTCTTACAGTTCTTTGGGATTCAGGAGCTTGTACCGATTTAGGAACTGATTTAGGACACTCACTGCATCTCTTCAGCAGCACAGGCTAAAATAAATGCATCAAACGTATTCTCTGCTCTTTGCACTAGCTTGCTGTGAAATTTAAAAAGAGACTCCAGCTTGCAGCCCTTATCTTGGGGCCACTTTGTGGCCTGGGCCCAGTGCAGATGAAGGCTGCTCCAAGCTCAGCGGCACAGCCCCTGCTTGCAGTACGTTGCCCGTGAGCTGCCAGGCATGGCTCCACCAGCAATGCGGCACTGCCTGGGGCAGCAGTGAAGCTTTTTTTTGCAGAAGGCAGAGAGGTATAATCACCCCGTCCAAAACCTGGGTCCAAACTCTGCTCTTCGCTGGTGGGACTTTGGTAGAGTTGCCTCCTGTGCTTCCACATCGGTGGCATAGCTTGCAATGGCTTTCAAAGCTGTGAATTACTCCACTGCGGCCTACGGCCGGGACCTTTTCCCTGCCATGCTGCTTCCTATCTCTCCTGCAGTACCCGGGGATGGCATAGGACTAATTTGGAGTTTCTTCTTCATTCTTCTGGTGGAGAAGAATTCTCTTGCCTTCCTTGGAGAAGTTCTCTTCCTGACTCTGCATAACCTCAAAAACAGTATCGTTGTGGAAATTATCTACTCTTCTGTCAGGCCTCAGCATCTCGAAAGAGACCATGGGAATTGTATCTCCCACAAGAGCAGTTATTGCCAAATTCACTGCAAAAAATGGCTTATTCTGAATTGAATACTATTACCTGTCTCTGTGGATGTTCGGTTCTGGAAATGTATAGGAGGGACTTGCAACTGTCTCATTCCCAGTTTTGACCCATAGGAAACATGCATGCACATGAACTCTCTTTCTCTGATGAAACTGATGTGACCTGGAGGCCTCAGCTATCCACAAGGCGGACCGGTGTTTAAGGCCCTTTACTTTTGTCCTTGAAATAGGAAAGAGCGAAAATGCAGAAAAGTCTTTTTACAATCATGAAGAATGTCATAGCTGCTTTTTTCTTTGTATTATAGAGTGACCATTGGTACTTCTGGCATATCAACAGTGTGTCTGGCTGGGGATGCTAATGTTGGCAGACACTGCAATGGCCTTCCTCCCAAACGTAAATAAGAAGCTCAGCTTGTACTCTTACCCAATGTGGACAAGCAGACTAGGACACATTTCCTTGTTTCACAGTAAATATATAAATTTCTCTGTTTGAGCTTGGCCAGAGAAGGTTGCTGTGAAGAAGTTTGGCTTAGAGTATCTTGCGCTCCAACCATAGTCAACCAAATTAATGGAATGTCCCACTACATCTGATTCTTCCCATTCCCTTCAAGATAATGTACTTCAAGATTGTCTCCTAAAATATGCAGAAATATGATTTCTTTTCCAAAGTAAGCATCTCCCTGGGAGCATGCTAGGTTTTCAGAAACCACAGCATCCTGGCGTGTTTTGCCCACCTCATTGCAGTTTCTGTCTGTTGACTCTGATGAGTTTAAATCAGCTGCCATTTTCAAGCTGTTATAAAGGCTGTAGATGAAAATGTTCTAAGGGTACAAAGTGCCCACAGATTTATTCAAACCCACTGAAACTCCACTCATTTCTCCTCACAAGATAGTTTTCAGCCTTCATGCTATTTAATGGCACATGAATTAGCATGTCTACTTTTTGGTACTGATGTGCTAATGGTGGGGGTTGCTGATACAGGTCATTAGATGGACTAAGTTAATAGTAAAAACATCTGAATTTAGTAGGAGCAGGTCTGAGGATATCAAATGAACCTTTAGTTTATTGAGCTTCAGCATAGTCAGGTTCTGGGCTGTGATTGGGGGGGGGGAATTTTTTAAAACTGCTTTTATGTATTTTGCTTCAGAAAATCACCTGTGTTTTGGTGTATGAGCTGTCTAAATGACTTTATGTCAGCGGGTCTCCATTTAAAATGTGCTTACAGCAAGTGAACTATAAGTCGGATTTGTGAAGTAGAAAGGAAAATCTACTTATGATGACATCCTTTTTCTGAAGCTCAGCCGGGCCGACTCCGCTCCTTCTTAATTTTGAATAATACAGAATTTAAGCACAGTATTAACAGGTAATACAAAAATATTTATTGAACTGCTAAACACTGGGCTGAAAGTCCCATCTTGAAAATGGCAGCTTCTTTTCTAGTTTGAAAGCAGTGGTTTTGTACTCATTTTCCCATGGGTACATTACTTACTTTGGTCAAAATGAACTATTTTTTATTTACAATACCAAGATAATACGGTATCAGAATAGTGCTGTGCAGACACGTAATGTGGCTTTTAGAAGAAATACGCTAGGATGGCTTGTATGGGATTTATCAGTGTTCTCAAAGACAGCCAGATCATGATGGTTTTGATCACAATTTGCTCTTCCTGATCTTCCACTGTTCAAAAATTATTGTGCTAGGGATTTGCTGCTCTCACCACTGTTTGCCAGAGTGGGATTAATAGTAGGATAATGTCAAGCCAGATAAACTTCAACTGGTAAAGTAACTTTTTCCTGAAAAAGAGGTGGGCATAGTGGGTTCTGTGGGTGAAAATCTTTCCAGTGTCACAAGGCTTGTAAGACCAAAGTATGTTTTTATTATAGTCAGTGGGGGATGTTAGAAAAACGAGACGCTGAAGAGCAAAAATGTGATTCTAGCTGATTCTGGATCTTGCTGGGGGAGGCTGTGCTTTGATTTCTTTCAGGACCACACAGTGCACACCTGTGTTATTATATAAAACATTACATAATTATGAGAATAACACCCTGAATTTTCTCTGTCTAGCTCTGGCCCAGCCCACCTCTAATGAAGCAGCAAGTGTGTGGTGACTTTCACTCAGATCTGCCCTTGTGGCTTGACTTGTAAGTGTGTAGACCTATGCTTGTTGCCCTTGGCATATATTTTCTGGCATTGCTCTTGATTATTTTGCGGAGAAAGACTAATAATGTTCCATTAAAACAAGTTTGCTAGTCAGGCCAGATTGTTGTCTTTACTTTCCTCCCACACTTGCAGCCTTATTGTATTTGATAGCAGAGTTGAGGGCTTTCCTCTCTCTGCTCCTTGTCACTCAGAAGTATTTAAAAGAGGGTTTAAAATGGCTATTTTTTGTGCTTAATCCTTGATCCCTTCTGTCCACCCGCCCAAGCTTGCTTATTCACCGGAAATAGCAACCTAAGTCCACACTTTAGAGCCCTAGTTTATAGCAATTTTGTCCTATGCCTTTGGAGTACAAATGATTGTTAAATTCAGACATTCAAAATTAAAGTGAAGTTGCCAGTGGAAACGGGTGACTCATTATACAATGAGTGAGGACAAATAAAAATGTTCCTGCATATAATGATTAGAAGATCTTGACTTTAGTTGAGGTCAGGATCACAATTTATTAACCCAAGAGGTAAATATTGTCTGAAACTTTGGGCAGCTTTTTTTTCTCCTTTCCTTATAGCCCAAAGAGGACTGTTTAGGGTTTCTAAATAACTCCACCTGCCTCCACAGTGAGATGGAGACTTTTGCATTTTGCCTGCAGTTTTATGCTCGTCTTTTGTTCTGGCTCGCCCAAGGGCAAAACGATTTATAACATATTTTAGAGGAATACTTAAAATCATGCTACTTGCTATTTCTTTGTCATTGATTCTGCTCTTGACAAGCCAGAATCCTTCTCCTGAAATAGGTTTTGCTTCTGAGGGCTTCTTTGGATGATCCCAGCCCCAGCTTGGCTGTCTGCATTTTGTCTCCTGCCCTGGCCATCTCTCTCCCTGACGTCTTAGAGCCTTTTTTTTTTTTTTTGGTCTAAAAACACCAGGGTATTGCAACAGCCTTCAGAAAGATGCCATAGAGAGTGGTGACTCCTTGTGCAGATGACACCTTGTTCACTCTCCAGAAAGGGCTTTTCAGTTGAATTATTTGCCAGCTGCAGAGAGCCTTGTTTGGCTAAAATGAGCACCCTGAAACTGCTATTCTGCTATCCTACTTAGAAAACCAGGCTTTGCCAGCTTTCCTCCATCTTTGACTGCTCCATCCTTCCAGGGAGCTGCAATGTAATCTCCCTCCTCAGATGCTGGTAAGTGTGCAGGTGACACAAGGTGACAAGTTCCTTAGTACAACTGCCCTGTACTCTAGGAGACAGTTTGTGCTGAAAGATAATATTTCGGATTCCTGAGGCATTTATGACCCTTTTCTGAGCAGTGAACTTGCCTGCTTTAAAGGCAGACACATATTTTGTTTGTGGTTACCTGTTGGTTTTGTTGTTACTAGTGATTTATGGGATGACAGTAACATGGTTGGCACTTTGCAGGCGGGAGCAGTCCCTGCCCCCGGAGCCGCATGGCTGCAGGGCTCTGGCAGAGCTGCCCGGGGACCAGGGGGTGCTGGCTGCTGGCTGCCACCCCGCAGCTACCGCATCACTGCCACCACACCCCTGCAAAGCTTGTGGCCCATGACCCTGCTGTCTTCCAGGCCAAAGGAGGTGGTGCAGTGAGATTCAGTGAGGCTTTCTGCTCTTACAGGCTGATTTCTAGATTTGCCTCTCTTCTGTGCCCCCTTTCCTCCCCCTCCTTCTCTTTCCCCAGTCTTGCATTTTGTCAGATAATCTGCTGCTTCTTTCTCAGTGTCCTCACTGCCCACTGGCTTGTTTCTTTGCTCCTGCATCCTCCTCAGAGGAAGGCTTTTTGTTGTTCAGAGTTTGATTTCTATGATGCAGTGCCAGACAGGATTGGGTTTCTATACATTTTTAAACATTACAGAATAACTCCAGTGGGTTTTTAGCAGGTGAGGGCTGCTTAGTGAGAATTGGAAACGTGCTTTGAAAATGATTTCTGGACGTGCTGAAAAAAATCCATCTGTGAATAAGGAACTGCAAAGTATTATTATCAAATTGTTACATACGAGCGCAAAGTCTTAACTCAAACTTTTTTATCTGTGTACTTCTAAGCAAGCTTTCAGTGGAAGTGTGGACACCTGCATAACAAACATAAGCCTACTGAAAATAAGCTTTTGCTTATTACTTCTGCAGAGCCTTCAGAATGAATCCACAGATCCCTGAGCATCCATGGACCCCAGACTAGAAACCACAGCCACTGAGCAGTTTAATGCTCTGTGAGGTCTAGGAGGATCTCCTCTGCTGAAGTGCACATTACGGCTTCGTTGAGCCGAGAAACCTGCCCCAAATGGTGACACGGGCTGATTTAAACATTGTTTTAATCACTTTGTAGGGTTCGAGACTGAAGTGCAGCTGTTGCGTCTCGGAGACTCCAGGTCTGTTCTGCAAACTTCTAAGTCACTGACTTGTGCCTGGTGTAATGCAGCCTGCACGACCTGATCCAGAGACACTCATTACCTCTACAGATGAGGCCCATAAAACACTTTTACTTCGGGCTCAGACCGAGATAAAAGGACCAGATGAAATGAATTTAAAAGCCTGAGCACATCTCCCAATGGACGTAAGAGTCCACATTAAAAAATTTATATACATAATTTGAAATAATTGGCAACTTTAGGAAACAAAGTAAAGAGCAAAGTGGAGCTACTTTAGCTGATTATTTACAACCACCTTTTGTCTCAGATGCTTCTGTAAGGAAAATCTTGCCCATTTGGTAGTTCAAATCATTAACGCTACAGCTAAAGTACTCTGTTCTCTGCTCTAAATGAGAATCACATATTCATTGTCTATTTAACAAGCACATTTGCTGTATTTTTAAATTTAAATGATTTGTCTCCCTGTATTTCCCAATGCTCAGATGAAAACTCTTTCCCTCCCCAGACTCTGCTACCTCTCAGTTGCCCTCTAAGTATCCTGTATGAAAGGTCGTGGTCTCACAATACTGACTCCTTGCAGAGTTCAGTCAGCTTTCCTTTGTCGGATAAAGCCATTCCCCATCTCTGCAGCAAGGGAGGTCCCCTGGCAGCAAAACAAATGTGGTTAGTTATGTGTGGCATGAACCTTAGCTGCACTGGGAGCTAAGCTCCGGATAACGTGTAATGGTAATGTATCTAGAATTACAAGGCTAACTCATCAGCCCCTCTCAAGAAATTTAACTATGAATTGTTTATTTTGCCTAGGGAAAGTCTATCTGGGTCTATCATCTAGTTTCCAGCAAGGTCTGCCACTGCTCCCTCCCCTGTTCCTTTGTAGGATGAATTGCATATAAATAGGTCAAAGAGACTACCAGTGTCATGCCATAAATCAGTGGTTCAGGTTAGATGAGAGCCCAAAAGGCTCCTGCTCATCTGGTGTAAACTGAGTCATTCTGCTGCAGTCAACAGAGATCTGACAGCAGCAGATTTGCCCCAAGAGCTTCTGAATTCCCACTTCAGATTTGTCTAACTGCTATTTCAGATACCACCTTCTCTGCTGTCAATGCGGGAGATTTTATTAATATCCTCCTAACAAATACTTTTCAACTAGATATCATAGGATATCAATGCTTCCCCCCTGCCCACAAATAATATATTACATATATGTGATTATAAAAATACCACTAGCCATTTCAGTGTAATTTAAATTTAGATTTTGCCCTAAACAAATACTGATGTGCCCTGTATATTTTTACTGCCAGATCATGATTTACTAACTGCATTTTTGGGGTTAAAGAGAGCATGACCTTGTTCCATATTAATATTTAAAGATTACCTTGCACATGAAATCAGATGCTGACACAAGTCTCACAGGACTAAGGGGTTTTTAATCTTTAGAAGAAGCAGTGCCACATTGAAATATGTATCACTACATTCGAAACAGAGCATGTGACAAATGTCCCACTAGCAGGCATCAGAGACTGCAAATTTCATTCAGTGCAATCTGGTGCACAAATACCAACTTCTTTCTGGAAGGGAAATTGCAATGCCACAAAGGCCAATGCTTGACATCGTAGGAAAGGCCAACAGTGGCATCTCAGATATTGCAGTAAAAAGAGTTTGCCATCCTGTCCTAAATGCCGGAGCCATTTAGTGCCCTTTTCAAAGCAATACATAGATTTTACTCTTTCAAAAAGGTGAAAGTTTGCTTATGTTTCTGTACAAATGAAATTTAGAACAGTTTAGGAACCATGTGATTTTTGTTTTTACAACTGTACAAGCCTAAATATTAAAATCTCCTTAATTTCTTTTAATACAGTTAGTTATAAAGAAAGCCAGAGCTGTTTTAATAGAAAACAGAAACAGCTGATGTTTTACATAAATGACTAATTTTAAGACATTTTTTAGAGCTTAGTTACTTTCTTAGTAAAAATAAAAAAAAAGCTTAGCCTATCAGCATTTTTAACTCATTTTTTTCCACTACATCTAAGCTTCAATCAAAAATATGAGCTGGCAAGCTGTAGAAGAGACTAATTAATTTCTCATCGCATTTTGGATGTACTCTGCTTGTACAAAATTGCCATACATGAGGTTCCTGATTACAATAGTTCCAGTGTTTTGATGACATCATGGAAGTTTTACAGGATTTAAAAATGATGACAGAATGGCTCTTCCCAGTCTCCTTTGGGGTAGGGGACAGAGATGGCAGCCTGCTGCTCCTGCTCTCTTGTGTCACATTTCTGACAGGTAATTGCAGAGGGTCCCCAGCTGACTGGTGCCTCTGGGAGCTTGCTGTGGTGCTACCAGAAAGCACTGGTGTAGTTTGGATTCCAGCCCTGAGGAATTTAGAGCCTGTGAAGGTGTGTCTTCATTTCCAAATGATCAGCTTATAGTCACCGCTATATTCATTCACCTTGGTGTTGGCCATGCTGTCAAAGGTAGTATCATCATAACCTAACTCTCACCTGGCCATTTCACAAGCAGGGTACATTTTCTTTGTTCCCTTCGCAACCATTAACGCCTTTTAATCTTTCTGTTCCCTTAGCATGTCCTCCACAGACCCCTCTTTCTCCCATCTGTCCCCCACCCCCAGCAAGATAGTGAGGAATGGGAGCAGATGACAAACACATGCACCTTCTAACCAAATGAGTACATAAAAAGGGATGCTAAAAACCACATGGAGATTTGCTTTCAGTGCCTTCCGAACATTCAGTCTTAGTTCAACACATTTGGCAGTCAGCTAATCTGTTTCTCTCTAAATCTGGTTGTCGTCTCAGATTTTTGTGGAGACAACAGTTATTAGAAGTTTCTTGGTCACCATAAACACGACTTCTTCTGTTCTGTCCTAAGTGAGTGTTTTTCTCAGCGTGACTCACTTAGAACATCATACTGCTAAGTCTCAAGAAAAGATTTTCAGTGAGTCACAAGTGCAGCAGGATGGCACGATGCCCTTCACAGAAATAACAACTACAGATGCAGAAAGAAATTAGAGAGAATTTGAGAATCTGAAGTTCTTTGCAAAATCTGCAACACTCTTATTATCAACATTGCTGATAATACAAATGGGACTGGTCCAATGAATTCACTTACTGTTTATGATCTCTCTAGTCATATATTTAAATGTTTTGGCATTCCCATTAAATCTCCCTAAATATTCTTCTTGCTGGTTCAGTGCTTTTGACCAGGAAGCTTGTGAGTTCGTGATGATTTGTACTTGATCATGAATGATTCATGAAACGAGCTTATAAAATGAAGTTTAACAACTTATTCAATGCTGAGGAAAAAAAGCACATCTTCTCCCATACTTACTTGGAACAACTTGGCTAAGAAGGAAGAGTCTCAATGTCTCATTTGAAACACTGAAATTCAGAGCATCTGTTGCCTTTCCAGATAAATCTCCTATCTACTAAGCAAGTGGAAGCATTTTAATTTACTACCTTAGTTCAGCTAAAACCAAGAGTTTTGTTTTACATTTTGCTAATACATTTTACCATATACCTAGCAGCATGGCATAGACAGGCTATTGGGGCACAGCTGACAGCCAGTAACTGCCTATGTTGCCATTTCTCACTCACATTTAATTATGTGTTATATTTTTCTCTAAAAGCTATGTCTGAAATCAGTTGGTCTTGTTTTTAATTGTTTATGACTGATTCCATATCTTTCCTAGGACAACAGAAAGCATATAACCTGGGGTGTTAGGGACCTGTGCCTTTTCTTCCTTCTCTTCTTTCTTGACCTCTTTGTGCACAGCAGACAGAAATGCCCTGTTCTTTGCTGTCTCATTTCTGATGCGTACGTATGGCATTCATAGCCTGGGAACTTACAGCACTATTTCCCTGCTGTGCATATTCCATACAGATGATGTTTGAGTCTTGGTTTTTGCACCAACAAAATGGGGATAATTGTGTCGCTTTGATGTACTGATAAAAGTGCTTTGTGAGAGCTAAATATTTCTTTGTGGAACACGCCATAGTGTGTTTGGGAGCTCTGTACAGCAAGGGGTAGGAGGAAGACAGAGACATGGATCTGATGCAAAAAAATCAGGACAAAACAGAGAAAGGAGGTCCACAGTTATTCCCTTCTGTTCTTTGTCTCCTAAACTAGCTCTGCAAGAGGATGAGGATTTTTCCTCTTCTTTTGCTGAATGAAAAGATGACAAGACAGCATATACCTAGGGACATCTGCTGAGAGAATAAAACACAATAAACACTAGCGTGCTATGGTGAAATATACATTTTGCTTGTACAATAGACATTTTGATCCAGAGTTATAAAAAGTTTAAACATAACCCGTAAATTAAAATCAATTCAAATGCTTTTGTTATTCAACCTCAGGGTTTTTTTGCTGTGTTTTTCTTTAAGCTGGAAAAATTTTGATCTTGCGGTTAAAAGAACTATGAAAAAAAGAAATGGAAGTTCTTCTAAACAAGGTCTTCTAATGTGTCCCCTAGGACTATGATTTTAAACTGGTCTTGCATTAATTGCAGTTTCTCTGGCTGTTTGTTAGGCCATTGCCATGCTGCGTTAAGGTCTCGATGCTTTTATCTAGCCCTCCCCTATTCTCTGTTTGTTCTTCAGCGAGGATGAGAAGAACCCTTACAGTATGCAAATATATAATGCTTTCTATGCTTCTTTCTTTAGAGACATAAAAGGATTTTTTTAAAAAGCGAGTTGAATATATGGCAATAAAGACGTAAATCTTCAGAAGCAGGCAAGCTACACTCCCTCTGCTCTTCACAAATGAAGCATGTTTTTTGCAAAGAAAGAGTTTGTTAGGAGAACTACAGAAAGCAGGATTTCCATAATGATTTGCAAGAAAAAATTCTGTAACACATGGCACTGTATTTCCTTCAGAACTGCAATCCCCTTGGGACCAAATTCTTCACTACTTAATCACTGCAGTAATTAGAGATGATGTTGGCAAGTGTTCATTGAACATTGTGTCATTTTACATCTTAAAACATTTTGGCATGACTTTCCTTTTTCTTTAGTCGGTGTGTTCTGGTCTGTCCCCTGGATGATTAGACACAGCTGGCCTTTTCTTTGGGACCAGGTCAGTTTTGCAATTAAGAGCTGTGTTGGTCTGCACTGATAAAAACAGGGACTAAATAATTTGATTTACGGTTTATACATTAATTTTCCACCAAACATTTTTTTAATGACTTGTACACAGGTAACATGGTGTGAAACAAATCTCTGAGTGAAATAGAGGATTCCAGCCACAAAAAAAAGGCCTTGTCCTGCAGCGAGCCTCCAAATGTGGAAAACTGCAGTACCGAAGTATGAATAAACATCAATCTGCATGAGGCAGAACTCTCTATGAGAATAATATTGCAGCATCAAAGCCGTGTATGAGAGATGGCCCCAGTTATGGGAAGTGCCCTGGGGAGTGCGGGTGGCGAGCAGGGACTCAAGCCCTGATGTGCCCAGGGACCCACAAGCAACATCCTCATAACACTGCTCCTTCCTCTGCCCACTGCTCAGTATAGGCCTGCTAAAGTGATGTCAGATGAGGAGAAAGGGGAAGATGAAAGGGCTGTTTAACCCCCAAATCTGTCATTTGAAACATCTGTTGGTAAAATTGGGAGGGGTTTGGTTTGGTGTTTTTAATAATAGCTATGAAAATAGTGTAGCCTGGCTTCTCTGCATTTCAGATCTGTGCCTGTAGCTGCTACTTCAGGAAAGCAGGAAAGAATCTTCTTATAAGAGATCATAACAGCTGAGAACTGCGTGAGTATCATTTGGTTTCTTAAAATCCCAATAGCATTAACAATGATAACTGACTTACCAAGGCAGCAGTGCACAGTGGAAGATCCCTGCACTACTCTTGTAGGCTTAGTCTGGCCTTTTACACTCTAGATCTTAATCTTAATTTTTCAAAAAGTTCATGTATGTGTGTGTGACTTTTTTTAAGTAGCCTTTGATGAGATACTGGAGCCTGTCTAAGGTTAGATGTGGAGGGTGCAGCGATGGCATGGCTGTGCTGGACAATTCACCCCAACCCCATGTGTTTGAGCATCCTCCCAGCTGGGCAGACTGTTAAACCCAGCTGAGGTGTCCTTCACAATTTGCTTTGGTCTTGGCCGAAGAGTGGTTCTAATTTCCACTTTCAGTCTCATTTCTTACAGGCTGAAACAGAAAATCCATGCAATTTAAAGTTCAACTTCCATGACAATTTGTGTGACAAACGACCTTTTATAAGACAAGGTGGTAGATTATAACGTCTTTTGAAATGCTTTCAGAGGAGAAAAACACACAGCAATAATTATACAACAAATATAAAAAAGGAAAAAACCCCAAACTTAGTAACATAAGCAAACACTAATAGCCATTATGCTTTTAGATTCTCTCTCCATAGCCTACAAATCTTTGCCTGGACTCATGCATACCATACATCTAGCAAAGAGAGAAATAACATTTTTTTACCACTCAATCATAATTGATATACGACTGTACTATTTTAAAACACGTGAAAGTTGAAAAGTACACAAAAAAAACAACAAAAAAAGATAGGCAAGGAGCAGCATATAAAATGTGATAGAACTTTCTGAGCTAGTTTTATATACATCCCTCTCCCCCCTTCTATGCATCTGTGTGGAGAATCCAGCTGTTCTACCAAGGGCTTAAGAGCCATTGTATACGTATAGCTAGACACACGTTAATGAGGCAGACCATGAACTGAAGAGGTAATATGTGGCATAATACACATACTCTGCAAGGCAATGAAACTTTTACATCTTACTAGAAGTTAGATGTGTTTGAGAATTTCAATACAAATGTATATTTAAGGCTGCTGACCATACCACGTGTGGCCAAGCCCTGCCAAAATTGAACAGACCGACACCGGAGGTGGGTAAGACTCAATGATAGCACTGTGGTCGTACTCAGCAGTGTACGTCAAGGCACAGGAAAGCAAGCAAGTTTTAACAAACATATCTGAGAATTGTGAAACATAAACTCCTTTCTAGATAAGTAAACTATGAAAGTTTGAGGACCTAAAATGTGAACCAGGCTGTAACACTGATTCTAGAATTAACCTTGCACTGTAGTTCTAGAGGCAGACAAGAAGTCCTAATGAAAATTGGTAGCGTGTAATAGCTCGAAACCGACTAAAGAAATTCACAGGTCCTTTTAATTCCACTTACAACCCTTTTCTGCAACACTGATTATTTTTCAGAGGTAAGTGACAGAATTTATTCTTTCACAATTAATCCATAAATTCAGTTTGCATGGGGTTTTTGGAAGTCCACTGAGGTCCAGAATTAACAGGATACTGATATCCCCAGAATAAAGCTAGCTCTGTGAAAGTTTCTGAGAAAAAAAATCTGGCTGAAGGCTGATCTCTCTAATACTATGATACGGTCATCTATTAGTGTATTAGTGGCCTGATATACTAGAGGACAGGTTCTGGAATAATTTGAAACTGGAATTCAGACTGCAAATAGCCAATTGCTTCCTTTCTCTAACGCTAGTGCTTCAAATTCTGTAGCTGTGGCTAATCAGCAAATGTGCATGACAAAACCACTATTTATGATCTTGTTTGCTACCCTAAAATAAGTTTTTCTTTTTTCTTTCTTTTCAGAGTCTGTCACATATATAAATCTTCCAACAGATGATGCTAGTTTTGTGCTGAAAGTTGTATCTCTCAGTCTTTGTTACATTTATAACATATGCTATACTGATACCGAAACAGAGTATGTTTTGAAGGATTTTTATGTAGCCAATTCAAAATTCAGAAGCCTCAAGCCAAATATCTTTGTAATGGGTCTAATTGTTGTTTCCTAGATTCCCATCCTGCATAGTACAATACCCCATTATACACGTCTAAAACAAAAAAAATTATATAGATATAGTTTACACCTTTAAATTTTAAACATTACTTCCTTTTCTATTTTTCCAGTGGAAATGCTCCTAAATTACCATGGGGCAGTAGATATTATGAGATGCACCTTAAACAGAGCGCTGAACACACACTGAGTGGCTGCAAGGCCAGGTACCTTGATAGTGTGAGTGGGAGCACAAGAGCACTAGAAGTTCCCAAATCCCATGGCAATGGTATAATAAAGACATGTTTCTGTACCGTACCTTTGCCTCAGTTTCCATTCCTTTTAATGTTTTTACATCCATTTATTGGGTTGATAACAGGATGTGCCTATCCCTGCTGTTCACCTTCTCCAAGATGACCAGCTCTTCTTTTGTTGAGAAAAAGCCTTTGAAAAGTGTAAGCATGGACGCTTACAGCTTGGCTCTGCCCAATGTCCCCTGTCACTGGATAAACTGTACATCAGACAGGCTTTTGCTGAAACGCCAGTTGCAATGTTGCAGGCACAGTCCTTGTCCAAGGCTCACTCCTGCATGATGCCGGTGGGAGCCGGGATCCAGACAAATTCAGCCACAGCATGGGCAGCCTCCCAGCACCCAGGGACAGCCCGGTGCTTCCCTCCAGGGAGATGAGCAGGCTCGCACCATCTTCAGTGCTCTGCCATGCTGTGTGCGATTTTTTGGTAACGATAAGAACCTCCTTGTAACATTTGAAGATTGAGTTAAAAATCAGCCTAGAAAGAGAAATGGCAGAAATACAGCACAGGGATCTGTCTACTTCTGATCTCACTGAGCTTTCTGCTCTTAAGCTCAGGATGCATTCTGTTACTAGCTGTGGGTAAACAAAACAAGCCAAAATGCGTCCTTTTCTCATTGAAATAGATGACCTATTTTCTCTCTTGAGGCTCACAGACACTTTGCTCCAGAGAAAGACACCCCAAAAGAAAAGAATTTGGATTCTGCAACAAAATGAAAGACAATTACAAACCAGTCTCTGCTTTTGGTCACTTTAAATCCATACGGTATTTTGTACGCTATTCTTTGTGCTGTCAGACATGCAGGAATTCTACCATGTTACAAAAGCCCTGTACACTGTAAAAATGAGCTTTACTTTGTAAGTCATGTCACAGTATATTGCCTTTTAGTGTGTTTTAAAAATTGCCATACTTCCTGTGGGAAAAGAACAGTGCAGGAAAGGTAGGTTTCCTATACTATTTTTTTAATTTCTATCTGCTGTTTCAGAAGAAAGAAAATCTGCAAAATTTAAAATTACATTTATCTATAAAAGAACTAAATTCAGATATGTTTTCTGTATTTTAGATGTATTTTACACAAAGTTATAAGCTACAACAATGGCACAATTTCCAGATGTGTTTCTTATAAACACGAGTTAAGGTAAATGTAGCAGATGGAACTAAAATTAACAACCAAAACCCCAATGTTTTGGTTTACTGAGTTTCTGGATAACAGTTTAAGCGATACATGTTTTTAAGAGTTCTATCCTGAAATGAGGGATGCATATGCCTTCAAAACAGAAGACTAGTGCAACATGGGTGAAAATCAGTAATACCTGTGCAGTAGGTTATGGCTATGTGAGAGTTATTTATACCCCCATACGTAGCGTCACAAGAAGTGCCCCTCTGGTTGGAAGCCTTAGCAGAGGGGTCAGGGGCTCTAGGCAGAGGTAGACTGAGTTACCTTCTCACGCTTTGAAGGACTTTACCAGGTCTGTCTCTGTTACCATAGTTTCCATTTTGTTCTCTAGACAAGAAATAGAAGCATTTCAGTGTGTAGTTCACAGAGGCCTTGATCAGTCAGTTGACATAGGGTCCCTGCCTGTGGTGAGGTTTAAGGGAATGAGAAGTAACTATGCAGAGGCCTGTTGTGTGTGGGTAAAAATCAGTCTTTTTTTTTTTTTTTCCTTTTCCGTTTTTCTTGTTTGCTTGCTTTTAGCCGTATCTCTGTTCGCAGAAGCTTGGTGCGATACGTTTGAGTCCCTAGCTAGGTAAATGATATTTCCAGCGCAGCTTTATAAGAAGTATTGTCTAATGACTGCATATTCCAGAAACTCAGCTGATGCACATCCTCTAGTGGAGTTGTTAGGCTTGACCCCTTCTGGCTATGGACATTTTTATTGGGTGTCCTAATAACATCGCTCTTTTTTCACTGCTGTTCCCTTTCCTTTCGTGGGCTTCCTGCACTCATAAGTCTACTCTAAAATTTCAGAGCCACAAGGACAACATCTTTACTGAAGCACTAAGAAGTCAGAAAAGCTGTGGCTGCAGTTAAACACTAATAGTAATGCCTCTTTCACAGAAACAGTAATTGCCTTCAGATATCCTCTCCCTCCCTAAACCCACCATTCCTTCCAGCAGAGGAAAGGCTATGAGAAGGGCAGAGACAAGCCTTTACTGCCCGTCACTCTCCTTATTTTACTGTCAGTGGCAATTTTAGATCTCTTTATTGCCATGCAAGCGTCATTCCCCCCATTTTCTTCATCTCTGGGCAGTGGCCAGGACTTTGGAGTTAATGCAAGTATCATTGTGCAGAAGACATTCTCTGTCACTGTTTCTTTTCCCTCAATAAATAGATACTATCTACAAGAGAAGAAAGGGAGTATGTGTTTTTTTTTAATTTATTTTGCAGGCACTGTTAAAAGGTAGGAAACTCATTATGTTCCAGTCAGACAAGAAGTTTTATTTACAATTTCTTACCTCAATGCAGCTGTGGCAAATTATATCAGCCCTTCAATTCGTGCATTATCATTACTTCCTTACTTTCACACCCTTTCCAGAATTACACTACCACTGACCCGATGAACCCATTTTCTTTTAAAATCACTTCTATTTTATGTTTAGAGATTGCTTGGGAAAACTCAACAGCAGCAGCTAAAAGAGCAGGCAAGTTTGCCATGTATAATCAAAAAGTCAGAGTCTATTTTCAGATGCTTGTTTGGGGCCACCGCTGAAGAAATCAGGGAGCCATCTGCACCCATTCGGGTGTCAAAAGTTTGTTCTCACACACACCACATAGGACAAAGCTGGGGAAAATGGCCATTGACTCCCCTGATGCCTCCTGTTTGATCATGGATGCTAGAGAGGGCCTGGGAAGGTATTCATCCCAGGACACAACTGTTTCACCTCACACCTGCACAGAAGCAGTGACTCAATGTTTGTGCCGTCACTTTGAAGGAAAGGGACTCTCATCCTTTCACAAATGCTGACAGCTGGACTGATAGATGGAGCTGAAGTGGACAGGTGACAGTATGACAGGTATCAATGACTCTTTGAGGTTTACTTAGTTTTTCTGCAGAAATCAAAAGTTTCAGTACGAACTGCCAACACACAGCTGCTTGCATTTTACCCTTCTGTTCAACCATCCCTGTCAACTACATCAGCACTGAGCAGTAGCCAACCACCTACTGGGACTACAAGCCCAAAACTTCATTCCATATTAGTGGGCTACATCTATTGCCCTGAGCTCCAGCATCACAGGATCACTTCCTTTTCCTTGAGGCTCCTTTGCCTGCTTGTCTCTCTACCTGGAAAGCAAGCTTTAACACTTTCAATGCTCATCCTCCAATTCTCCAGCTGAGCAAGGCAACATAGCAGGATAGAAAGCTTTGTTTTCTCCCAAGTTTTCAATAGCTTTCCATTTCCAGCCTGAGCCCCTCTCTGGCTTCATCACCATCATGTGCTCCTGTTCCCTCTCATGCCTCTTCCCTTACTTCAGCTTCTCCAGGGTTTCTTGGCCTTCCCCTCTGCAGCACAGTACAATGGTATCCTGAAGTCCACTCTAATTACAAGCTCAGCTGCCTCATGCATGGGGACAAAGAATGGTCGCCGCTGGCACAACATTACAACTCTGTTTAGCACTCATCCTTTTTACCTGGATTAACATGGTGGCACTAAAAGCTATCTCATACCTGTCTTTTCTGCTTAGAAGAATGACTAAGAGCTTGATTAGTTAATCTTGATTATCTGCACTAACTAAGCATGCTGGCGATAAGGAAATAGGCTGCTATTATACAGCAACTAATATGCTAAATCATTAGAGACTATACTGAAGAAATGTACTCTTTTATTGAGTACACTCTGAATTACTGCTGCTCAATTTGCTATGAGTAGTGAATTTGCTCTGAGTTATTTTTACCATTTGAGAGCTGCTGGGCTTTATGCCATGTTTTGCACAAGAACTTAGCTGCCCTTCTGCTGTTGTGTTTGTAGTTCCCTTCCAAGGAAGCTGCCTGCTGTTCCCAGGTTTCTCTTTCTCTCTCCCTCTTAGTATCTCCCTTAGCTATGAGAAATGCAAACAACTGATTTAAATTCTGTGTTTTGCAGGGCAACTTCCTGCTGGGACTTGACTCAGGCCAACTGTTGTCTTCTCCCTGCCTTGAGAAAACCTTTATCCTCCAGGCTGATGGCAGACACTTAAAAGGAAACCTGCTTGCTCTGTCTCCATTAGCCAGTAGTGGGAAGGAGAAAATTGCTCTTTCCACGTGTTCTCCACTTGTACAGGCTTGGGACTATTTATTTGAATTGCTTTCTTCTTTGGTATCATCCAACGTGACAGGCTGAGTCACAACTCCATTCTCAGTTATATCCCATGTGAAGGTTTCATTTCCCTTGGATTGCCATAAATCCCAAGCAATGGTCCTGTTCTTTTCCTGACAGCAGCCCCCATGTTCACATTGCAGCTCCTGGATAGGAAGCCAGAGAGAATATTTTCGTGAGTTCTGAACTTCTCTGCTCAGGATCATGTTGGAAGGTATCAGCACGAGCTGCCATTTGGCACCACCTGGGATAATTTATGTTACCTATTCATTGTGCTGCCCTTCTTGCAACTGAGCCAGCCTTTGGTGCACATGCGAATGTATTAAGTGACTGGTAGGCATGCACTTGTCCCCAAAAAGGTGTCAGTTCAGTGTTACTGTAGATGAGAGACAACTGTTCTACCTATGTCCTAAAGTGTGAATAATTTTCATTAGGGTTGCTGATGGTTCTTCTTTGCCAAGTGGGACCTCAGCATAATGCTAAAGGGAATACTCTGTTTAATATTCTGTTCCCCAATCCTTTGTCTTTCCTTCACCCATGGTAATTGCCAGCAAGTTTGAGAGCTTTTCATTTGAATAAGATTTCTGTCTAGCTGTGGGCAGAATATAGAAAAAATCAATAACTATTAAGACACATAATACTGCAGGATATGGGATTCTACCAGTAGGAAAAGTGAAGACTCTTTATTTATTCACATTCCCGAGTGCCAGCATTTGTTATCTGACCTCATTGCCCACGTTCTGCTCTTCCCCAGGTTTTCAGTGGGTTCTTTGTTGCCAAAAGCTGAGCAGAAGACTTTTTGCCCATTGCTCTTCGCTGCGCTCTGTGCTAGTTCCTTGTGAAAGTGCCTTCAGGTGCTTTTCCAGGGCTCACATTTTTGTTCAAGAACAAGTTAAGAAAAGAGAGTTACTGGAGGTTTTAAAACCCATTTTCTTTTTATCTAGTGTTCTGTTAAAGCTTTCCTCCTAAGCAGCTTACAATAATATAAACAACCTGCAGAAAAAACTCACTGTCATTCTGCTGCTATAAATTCCTACAGGTCCAGGGGCTTCAGGAGCTGGATATTGCACCTACAGGCCTTGGAGTCCAAGATAACTATCAGATAATTCACTCTTCTAAAAAAAAACTCCCTTAAAAACTCCCTTATATTCAGAGTGGAGAGCAGGAAGGGGGAAGAGAAGGCGGGAGGATGTGTGCTGAGAGTGGAGGCAGGAGTGGGGTACCTGGCACACAGGATGAGTGTGGAGACTGGGAGACTCTCATGTCCTGCAGCCAAGCGAGCACTCACCTCTACCTGGTGCCCATGGCTGAGTGCTGTCACGCACTTCTCAGCTGCACATCTCCTTCCTTGGTGTAAAACACACACTGCCATCCTTCAGCTTGTGAGGGTGATGTCAGCAGTGTGCTGTGCTGCTCCAGCTTTCGAAGGTGCTCAGGAATAAAGAGCAAAATCTAATTAAGAAAAGTGAAATATAGTAGGTTAAGTCATCTGCATCAGGGTGTGAAATGGAGCCATTATAAAACAAAACAAAACACTGTACAGCAGCATCTCAGGAGCTCCACAACCTTACAGTGATGCTGCCAGACTTCCCTGGCCTCAGAGAGGGGACACAACGGCAAGAGCTGTTAATGTGCTGGACTGTCACTGACTGCAGCAGGGCTCTGCTGCTCGGCACAGCTCCTGCTCGAAATGGGGGCAGGAGAGGCGAAGCATGGCATAGCTATTGTGGCAGCAGGCTGGCCTGACCGTGGTGGGAGAGGAGGGACGGGAAAGGAGGCGACGAGAAAGTGTTAGCATGATAGAAAGAGGAGGGAAAGGAAGGAATAGCTGGCCAGTGAAGGGCTGAGTGTGAAGGGCAGGTGTGGAGTAAGGCTGAGCTTTTCTCCCCTGAAGATGAACAGCTCTGCAGCTATCGGAGCACGTGTTTATCATCCGAAAAGCTGAGCTTGGCCTCCCTGGTTGGTAATGGCTGTCAGAAAGCTGCTCTGCTCATGTGGCAGAGAGTGGCACACTGACCGTGGGCGCAGGGCCACCGCTTTGCTCTGGGAGTGATTCAGCAGCTGCATGTGTGTGCAAGTTTGCCTCTTCAATGACACTTTTTGTTTTGTAAAAAAAAAACAAACATAAACCAACAAAAAGAACAAACCACCATCACCAAACAACAAAATTCCCCAACCTTTCTATGATTGCAGCCTCTGCGATCAACAAGTAGAACTTTAAAACAGGGAAATTGTAGTTGTTCATCATGGTGCTATGATTTATGAAGTGGTAGAATTAATTCTACTATTGTAATTGAATTTAAAAAAATCTAGAAAAAGAATTTATTTAATCTTGCAGGAAATGAAACAGGCAGGAATTGTTGCAAAACCCTTTCTTTTGATACAGGGAGGAATGGTTGCAAAAACCTTAAAACATTTTTAATGGTAATTGTTTGTGGTTCCGTCTCTAAAAGTTTGAGAAAGGGCATCTTGAATGTATCACAGTAAGTTCAGTACAAGTGAAGCTGCTTTCAAATATGCTAGAAAGGATATTCACAGTAATAGGATCAGTACAAAAAGAACATGTCGTCTTTGTATCTAAAATCCTGAGGCTAATTTGTCTTGGTTCCACCCCTCCAAAAACTTTTGTAACAAATTACTTTTGTCAGGAACACTTAATGATGTTTCACTGTTAAAATGCTCACAAGAAATATCTAACACCTGCTGAGAAAATTATCTGTAAAGGTTATCTCAGTAAGGCTAGGTTGTAAAATGTCAAAGGACAACTTCATCTCTTTTCCCTTTCTCACCCTCCTGCCCCAGCTACAGGCAGGAAAGCTGGGGGAGCTTTTGCAAAGCCGTCAGAGAGGCAGGAGTCTGCTTCCTTCCAGCCTCTCTCCACTCTCAAGAGAGCCTTGGGATGCAGTTCATTTAAGCTAACAGGAGATCTAAAAGTAAAAAACTGAAGGCAGAGAAAATTAATAATTCACTAAAACTTTGCTGGCAAAGAGTCTGACAGAAGATCTCAATATCTGCCATCATTGCCCGAAGGACAACTTAACAGCGAGGCCAAGAGGCGCCTACTGTTGAGCTATGTGACGCCTGGGCAGAGGGGAGCACCAGCCAGGGACCCTGCTGCCCTGGGGGCACAGACACACAGAAGAATTACCTCCAGCTTCAGCAAAGCAGCACGTTGGTTACAGTCACCTTTACTTCAGGTTTCAGCACTTGGCCATTCCCCGACACAGGCAAAAATTTGGCTAAATACTTCACCTTGCAACCCCCACAAAACCCCACCTATTTAATGCACCAACTTCAGTCTTCGTGGTATCTAGTAGGCTCTCTGATCCTGCCCCCCCAAACCAAGACACTGCAGAGCAACTTTAAGATTCATATTCTGGTAGTGATATTTTTTGTTACACTGAATCAAGCCTTTTATTTGGAAAAGATGCAACACACTTAGATGTTAAAAAATTTTGTTTGATAACTGCAAATATTTGTGAATGCAGCTGTTCATGTAGGTGGGAGACCTATGCATGAGACCAAAGTTGCTCACGGAAGAGTCTTTGCAGGATCGGGTCTATGTCATATCCCACCTCTCTCCAAAGCAGCAAGGAAGAAAGTCTCTTCATGCTTCTGAGATCAGCATTCATCCTCCAAATTAGTCTAGGTTTTTGTTATTAAAATATGCATCTGTAATCCGTTTGCAGGATGGAGAAGCAACGGCAGACATTATGATCAAGCCTGGATGCAGTCTTTGGCCTTGATTTCTTTTCTGGTCATGTTGGCTTTCCATGAAGCCAGCAGCTGAAAGCTTGACATATTCAGTACTTTGCAGTGGTCTTGCTGACCTGTGCAAGCTCTCCCCCCTGCACCTTAGACGAGGAACTCCTAAAAGCTGAGTGTATTCATTGCTGTTCCCGCTCTGTGGCTTTGCACAGCGGTAGAGTTCCTTCACGGTCGATCATTCTGGCATCTATTTGTGAGTGCTAGCTAAGGCTCACAACTATCCATGCATCTGTGTAGAGCAAACCGGTTAAAATAGGAATGTCCAGGTCCAGGAAACCACTTCAGAGAAACTGGGAGCCTAATGAAGGGGTGTGTTTTGTGACAGTAGGGATTTTTCATTGGTAATAAAGCACGTTGGGAGACACACACTGGTCAGGGACAAAACTTCATACTTTTAATCTTGTTTCCTGGTGTTTCTCAGATGGATGAGCCTGGTTTTGGCTTTTCTGTTGTTTGGGTTTCACTTATTAATTTACTTTGTCTCACGTAGGCAGTGAACAGCCACAAGTGTCCGACTACCAGAGGTTCGATCCCATTCAGTGGGCAAGTGTTACAGTTAATGCTCTCTGCTCTTCCTCTTGAGCATGCTGCACTATGCATTAGTGTAACGGGACAAAATATCTCTTGTGTATCTATCAGAATTAGGCCAAGGTAGTTTTGCCCAACTCAATCTCTCTCTGTCAGTACCGTATTTCCTATCTTGGTGTTTCCGTGACAATATTTTTTTCTTTATAATGAGATTTATTGGCTTTACCTGATAGAGGTATTTTGCATCTATAGTAAAATATTTTGAAGAAAGTCTTTACAAAATCCAAAAGCTGTGAAAGTTGTCTGGGTAATGTTTGATGTGTGCCATGTATATGCATGTTCTCATTTATTGGGGTTTTAGATAACCATGTTCATGATTGGTAACAAAACCATAAAAAAACATTGGGAGTAAAAATGGATTATTCCTGTTCCTTAAGCTCTGACAATATGTTGACATCCTTAGTGAAACTACAGAATGGCTGAAGATCCTCTACTGTCTTTTCCAGTGGCATGTTTTGGAATATTTCTCTTTTTACTCATATGCCCTTGCCAGTTTCAGGTGAATACAGTTGTGGCTGCTCTCTTATGGACAGCTTTTTTTCTGTTTTTTGCTGTGTCATACAGGTACAGATTTCTGACAGCTGCAAAACATGCCTCAGATAATTCACTGAATGGTGCTGGTGTGACAAGCAAAACCTTTGAAAATTCCCAGTGTTTTCGAAACCACGTAACAGGAAGTCCTGATGTTGGGTTCATAAAAGATGGCTTTGCAGGACTATGGGCAAATCCTCACTGTGGTTTTGGAGGTCTTAAAAAAAACCACCTCTGCTATTATTTTTGCAATGGACAAAGTTTGCATCCCTTTCCAAGTTAATGACCTGGACAACACAAAGGCATATAGAACTCCATCACTGGAATGATATCTTGTTACAGTTTTTTCTTAAGCAGTCATTTTCCCCTGCAGATATCATATCCTTGTCCCTTATGCCAGTCTTCCCTGCTTCTTTTTTGCAATATGTGAAAATATTGGTGCCAGCTGTTCTGCTGTTTGGAAAGACCTCAACACAGCTGGTGCTTATAAGGGGAAATGTTGTCTGATAGGCACAAAAGGACCTGATGGCTCCCACCAGCTCCCTGGTTAGTGGGCAGTACTGCTGCTGGCTTGTGGGGAGAGGCCATGTCTGCCTTGGGGCACAGCCCTAGCGCAGTGACATCAATGTCTGCTGCCTCCTCCCAGCTCTGAAACACAAGCTTTTCCTAGCCTCGGTAAGTCACTTTGTTCTTCTCTTTGGTTTTGCGCATGTGTAAAACAGGGGTGAGATAAATCTGTTCATGCTGTGTGGTGTTCAACTAAATGGACTGTGTACAAAACTTACTGAGAAAGGCAGCTTATTATTCAGGAGTGTTGATAAGGGAAAGTAAGGTGTAAACACAGCCTTTCCTCTGAGCTGGGATCACAGTGAGCATTGTTGTGGTGGTTTCTGACTTGGCATGTTTTTTTCCCTTTTCTGGATTAATCTCAACAATAGAAAAAAGTTTCTAATAATTCTGTTTATGTTATCAGATAACTTTGTGATTACAGGTGTGTGAGCTGTTGTGTGCACACCTGCACCTCCCAAATGACCCTACTGTAAAGGAAGTTTTTTATTTTATTCTTAACCAATAAACCTTTCACAGTCATTCCCATGTTGTTAATATTGATCAGGGAAGAACAGGGGCTAGATGGAGAGTCAATAATGGAATCTGCAGAAGGATTATATATGTGGTTAGACGAAGAAGTGTTGTCTCTTGGGGAACTATGTATGTCCCACAGATGTTTCCATCCCTGGAAACATTCAAGGCCAGGTTGGACAGGGCTCTGAGCAACCTGATCTAGTTAGTGGTGTCCCTGCTCGCTGTGGGGGGTTGGACTAGATGACCTCTAGGGGTCCCTTCCAACCCAAAACTTTCTATGATTCTATG
>Ga0065711_1003782_pt1 | contig 26380 bp, 24 predicted proteins | sample Hoacrofraction12_FD_59098 | JGI IMG/M metagenome (GOLD analysis project Ga0065711, IMG submission 59098) | Hoatzin crop microbial communities from Cojedes, Venezuela - Epithelial fraction 12 v2 (version 2) | ecosystem: Host-associated > Birds > Digestive system > Esophagus > Crop | place... | reverse complement strand
AGCCTGCTGTAGGTGACCCTGCTTCGGCAGGGGGGTTGGACTAGATGACCCACAGAGGTCCCTTCCAACCCCTACCATTCTGTGATTCTGTGATTCTGTGATTCTATGTCCAGTGGTACCCTTTGTTATCCTCATCCCTCCCCAGAAGAAGGGGGAGGAAAGGTGGTTTCTCTAGCCGATGGGCACGACGCTCCCTCGGGCACATCATGGGTGGGTGTCGGAAGCGGTCCCTGGACCGTCCGGGTTCCGTTGCTGGACACAGAGAGCAATGGCAAAAGCATCAGTTCAGTTGATGGGACTGATTGTGTTTTCAGACCTGTGCAACTGCCCGCCACTTTCTTCAGATCCCTCCTGCGGGCTTTTTGAGATCGCTGTCTTTCCTTTGGGGATCTCTCATTTCTCAAATAATATTGTGGCTATCGAGGTAAGAGCACGTGTCCCTCCACATGAGAAGCAGTACCTTTTGAATGTGAATTATCATTAAACAGCCATCAATGAAACTGAGATACTTTGATAAAAATCTTTCTTTTATTCTGTTGTGTTAATTCTGAGTCTCATGCTAGCTAAGGTGTTTTAAATGTCCTCACAAGGTAACCACCAGATGAATGAGAAAAGGCTGCAAAATGGTCGGCATTTTGCATTGTGCTAGCAAGGCTATTCATTAGAGGAACTATGGTTGCTTAGTTGCTGTGGGAGAGGAAAAATGAGGAGAGGAGGAGATGAGAGCGCGGGCTATGGCCTTGTGAGGGACAGCAGCAAAAGGGAAAGTGTGCGGCAAGTGAGCGGGAAACCGTGAGAAAGTATACCTCCCTGAAAGCACAGAAAGTTGGGCTCGGAGGGCACATGGGCGGGCCTGTGGGAATCAGACAGCAGAGGAATGTATGACAGGAGAGAGATGTGAGGGGAAGGCTGGCATTAGCTGGGATGGGAGCCTGGAAGCAGGCTGTGAGTGATGCAGCTGCCTATTCGTCTGGTACAGAACGAGCGTGAAATAGCACTTCTGCAGACTGAGAACTGGGTAATGAAAAGTGATGGGTCCTTTGGTAGCAGACCTGGGCCTTGCCTATTTATGTGTCTGTTTCACTTTGCGTCTGAACTGGAGACGGTTAAGCACACAAATCAGGAGGTGAACATTTATTTTCAGTGTGAAAATAAAGAAGTTAGAAGGCAAGCAGAAAATAGAAAGGTTCTGAAGTGCCCAGGAGTGTGAGCCAGCCTCATGGCTGTGAAGGGAGGGGTCTGAGTCATGAGGTTCAGACGCTGGGGGCTTGGCAGAGCTCCTTTCCCGGATCTCAGCAGGCTGGGATGGTGCAGCGAGAGCGTCCGGAAACACGGGGCAGCTTGGCTGAAGACGGAGCTGGACACCTCGGTGCATTTGAATTCAGCGTTCCCAGAAAATCAGCATTTTATAGTACTGCCTAACTGCTCTTTGGCTGCTCCTAACCTTCTCATCGAAAGGTAGATCCATGTAAGAGATCTGCTCTGGTTTAGCAAGAAGGAGGGTGGTTAGGTCTCCTCCTTGTTTGTAGCAGAGAACTTGGAAACCCAGCCCAGCCACATCTTAGAGTTGCTAAACCTGACAGTAGTAATACACATTATTATTTTGCAGAACAATTTGCCATGTTAACTCAGTCTCAGAATTTTGGGGCCTTTGAGGTTTTGAATATTGGGAATTTGCTTTAATCTTATTACTTCTAAGAAGAGTGCTTCCTCTGGTTAGGAAAGGGCTCCTGCTGTCACAGGAGCTGTACGATAGAGGGTTGTGGAAAGACGCCACACCAGGAGTTTGCCATCCTAACCGAGTAAGCAGACAAAAGGGAGACGAGGTATAAAGAGCACAAGTAGACCAGCTGTAAGGCAGCACTAAATGCTGTGTTAGTCTCAAGGTTTGTAGGCAGGGTGCCGCGTCCCCTGCGTCTGTCCAGCCTTGTCATCTCCAGTCTGACATATTGGAGGTTGTGTGCATGTACATAATAATCTGTGCAGGCTCAGTGCCTGAGGGAATGGTGTGTGTTTTTGTTTTTAATTAAAGGTGGCATCTCTGCTTTTTTGGGTGGGTGAAGAGTGGAGCTAAAAGGAATCAGCTGAACAGGAAGAAAAAGGAGTAAAGGATGTTGAAGTTTGAGGTGAGGGTGCAAGTACAGCTAAACGATTGAGCAGGCGAGAAGAAAGGAGATCAGCTGGGGCAAAGGGATGACTGTACAGCATGGAAACCATGGAAGGTGCTCTGAATGTGTAAAGGTCCCTGCTTTGCTGAATCAGCAGCTGCTTTTGGCTGGGAAGTCTCCCTGCTACTTTTCTGTAGGTTTTCTTTAGTACCAGTACTTTCACCTGGAGAAGAGAAGGCTCTGGGGTGAGCTTATTGCGGCCTTTCACTATTTAAAGGGGGCTTATGGGAAAGATGGGGACAGGGATTTTAGCAGGGCCTGTTGTGATAGGACAAGGGGTAATGGGTTTAAACTAACAGAGGGTAGATTTAGTCTGGATATAAGGAAGAAATTTTTTACAGTCAGGGTGGTGAAACACTGGAATGTGTTGCCCAGAGAGATGGTAGGCACCCCATCCGTGGAAATATTCAAGGCCAGGTTGGATTGGACTCTGAGCAACTTGGTGTAGTTGAAGATGTCCCTGCTCATTGCAGGATGTTTGGAATAGATCACCCTTAAAGATCCCTTCCAACCCAAACTATTCTAGGATTCTATGATTCTACCGCACTCTGGTGGGTAGGGATAACTTCAATCTCCAGGCAGTGTATGGAGCTCTCCCTGATGTGTGTGTGTGTGTGTGTGTGTGTGTGTGTGTGTGTAGGCATATTATATATAGTGGTACGGGAGACAGCGTTAGAAAACTTTGCTCCAGTATTTAAGATAAGCCACATAGCATAGGCTGCACAGTGTCATTGGGGATGAGCAAACATGCTGGGGTGCATTTAGAAGAATGTGGCCAGCAGGTCAAGGGAGGTTCTTCTCCCCCTCTGCTCTGCCCTGGTGAGGCCTCATCTGGAGTGCTGTGTCCAGTTCTGGGCTCCCCAGTTCAAGAAAGACAAGGAACTACTGGAGAGAGTCCAGAGGAGGGCTATGAGGATGATGAGGGGACTGGAGCATCTCTCCTGTGAGGAAAGGCTGAGGGAGCTGGGCTTGCTTAGCCTGAAGAAGAGAAGGCTGAGAGGGGACCTTCTAAATGCTTATACGTGTCTTAAGAGTGGGTGTCAAGAGGACAGGGCCAGACTCTTTTCAGTGATGCCCAGCGACAGAACAAGGGGCAACGGGCACAAACTGAGGCACAGGAAGTTCCGTCTGAACGTGAGGAAGAACTTCTTCGCTCTGAAGATGACAGAGCCCTGGAACAGGCTGCCCAGGGAGGTTGTGGAGTCTCCTTCTCTAGAGATATTCAAGCCCTGCCTGGACAAGGTCCTGTGCAGCCTGCTGTAGGTGACCCTGCTCCGGCAGAGGGGCTGGACCAGATGACCCACAGAGGTCCCTTCCAACCCCTACTATTCTGTGATTCTGTGATTCTGTAATATGATCGTAGGCAGTCTTCTTTTAGTCCCTTGCTCTCTTTGGTATCAGGGGCCTGCTTGGCTGCTTCTAGCACTGCTTCTACCACCTGGCACATCTGGCTGTTCCTCTCTGCATTTTCCCCAGCAGCACAATGGAAAGGGAGGGGAGACTCTTGCACTGAACTTTTCAGCTCTTTTGGATGGCCTTAAGGATAGAAGGATGCAGGCTTTAATATGGAGCAGGCATCTAACCCAGTGTGCTCCATAAAGGACGCACAATGAAATCTCAAACTGTGGTACGTAATCATGTCTTCACAGCTTCACAAGCAAATGTCATTGTTCACAGACTGCTACTGCTGCTGACCACAGGTGTTCACAGAAAGAGGCAGCAGCACACTCCCACCCCCCCAAAGCTGTACTATTCATTAGCAAAAAAAAAAAAAAGAGAAGGGGGGGGAGAGATAAGAGACACAAGTAAGTAGATCTGCTGGGGAAGAAGGCTGAGGGAGCTTAGGGTGTCCTGGGGCTGTACTAAGGAAGGAGATGGACATTTGAAGTCTGAGGTATGTTATAGCTCCGGACTGACAGTTTTGTATTTCTTCGCCAAATTACAGAATAAGCACTCTGATAGAAACAAAATTTTGATATCAGCTACTTGGTTCATCAGTGATATCTTGCTCTGTACCAACATGTGTTTGCTAATTTTGAAATTTGGAGATTCAGGAAGTCAGGATGTAGGAATGATGCTGTGATACACACTCACGTATCTTAGTGGTCATCCATCTCAAGAGCAGGGTGATGAATGATACTGTTCTCTTGAAATCATCATTTTTCCCCTTTCTTTTAAATTAATGTGAAAAATCTGAAAGGTACCAGCCCTTGATATTGAGATGTCTAACCACAACTGATAGGCAATACCCAGAGCATGTGCTGGGATCCAGCAGTTCGGGAGGGGTCACTTTAAGATGATTTAATTATTCGTTTCCCACATCTTCCATGCTTTTGGTTGAACTTTGAGGGTAGGGATTTGCCAGAAGTGATAACTGTGATGGAAATTTGCAAATTCTGCTGCTTGTTTGACAGAAATTACAATCAGGAGTATCTGATTTTTTTCAAAGGTGCACCGCGCTGCTGTGATGCTGAGTAGAACTGTAGCTGGAAGACTTCTGGCAGCCTATGACAAATGTCAGGAGCAATTATCAGTCATTGTCATCCAGAAAATTTGTCACTGTTCTGCTAGTGCTATTCTGAGATTGATACTTCTTGATTTCACTTTAAGAAAGAGTCAGTCTGGATGTTAAATTGTTTGTCACAGACTTGAGATACAATTCACGTTTGTGTGCTGCCACTCTTGAGAAGCTGGAGTCTGCCTGTACCTCAGGTCTGCATTTGTTGAATTGGGATAATGCTCTTCTCTTCCCTTCAGCTGTCCATCTTCTTTCTTCAGATCATTTCTCATCTTGGTGCCACTCCTTTTCTATGTGTTCAGGTAGTCTTCAGGCTTTGCTCCTGAGAATTCGTGGTCTCAGCGAAGGTCTCAGGGTGCAGTGCTGCAAGGCAAAGTAATAATAAAAGATCCAAATAACCAGCTTTGTAGATATCTGCAGCTGGGTCTGACTTCACTCTCTGTACCAAAATCGGAACTGTGTTTGGGGTTCTTCTATAAGGACTGCTGCCTCCTGGCTAGCAAAGCCTCATCCTTCCTTCAAGGTGATAATTTACTAAGAATCAGATATGAATACAAATCATTTTGCAATGGAAGATATAAATCTATTGTATAGGATACACAGTACAATGAATTACTGTTTTACAATGGTATTTTAACAGCAAGTTCAACACTTTATGCTCATGAGAAAAATTCGTGTTTGCTGCTTTTTAACTCGGACCTTTCATGCAGTGAAGTCAAGTAACACGTTGTCTACATAGGCACAACTTTGTCATTTACCAAAATGTATTGCTGAGAATACCTTTGAATCTCTCCACTTGCTTTTTCTGTCCAATGTTGGCCATGCAGCTCAGTGACATACCCAAATGTTGTTTTAATAATAAAGAGGCACAGATCCCATTGTGTGGATTTGATGTGTGTGCTCCCTGCATGTTGTGAAGTTATATGTGACCGCATACAGATTTGAAACACTTAGCAAGCAGCATTTCTTTCTGTGTTGAAATTTCATACTTTGGTCTTTGATGAGAGGGAATATTGTTCATTGCATGTACAGGGAGCGTGTTTAACAAAACTTTATTTGCATAAAAATACAATCCACGAGAAGATCGTAGAATCATAGAATCATTTAGGTTGGAAAAGACCTTTAAGATCATGAAGTCTAACTGTAAACCTAACACTGCCAAGTCCACCGCTAAACCATGTCCCTAAGCGCCACATCTACATGTCTTTCAAATAACCTCCAGGGATGGTGACTCCACCACTTTCCTGGGCAGCCTGTTCCAATGCTTGATAACCCTTTTGGTGAAGAAATTTTTCCTAATATCCAATCTAAACCTGTCTTGACACAACTTGAGGCCATTTCCCCTTGTCCTATTGCTAGTTACTTGGGAGACTGACAGCCACCTCACTACAACCTCCTTTCAGGTAGCTGAAAAGAGCAACAAGGTCTCCCCTCAGCCTCCTCCAGCCTAAACAACCCCAGTTCCCTCAGCCGCTCCTCATCAGACTTGTTCTCTAGACCCCTCATCAGTCTTGTTGCCCTTCTCTGGACACTCTCCAGCATCTCAATGTCCTTCTTGTAGTGAGGGGCCCAAAACCGAACACAGTGCTCCAGGTGCAGCCTCACCAGTGCCGAGTACAGGGGCACGATCATGTCCCTACTCCTGCTGGCCACACTATTCCTGATACAAGCCAGGATGCCGTTGGCTTTCTTGGCCACCTGGGAACACTGCTGGCTCATGTTCAGCTAGTCAACCAGTACCCCCAGGTCCTTTTCTGCTGGACAGCTTTCCAGCCACTCCTCCCCAATCCTGTAGTGTTGCCTGGGGTCGTTGTGACCCAAGTGCAGGACCTGGCACTTGGCCCGGTTGAACCTCATACAGTTGGCCTCGGCCCATGGATCCAGTCTGTCCAGATCCCTCTGCAGAGCCTTTCTACCCTCAAGCAGATCGACACTCCCACCCACCTTGGTGTCATCTGCAATCTTACGGAAGGAGCACTCAATCCTCTCATCCAGATCATTGATGAAGATATTAAGATGGGAGTGAACAGAATGTTCAAACGTTACCCAATCTTATTTCATTACAAAAGATGGAGGTAAACCACTTAATATCAGAGCTGTTAACCCATGTATTGCTCCTTGGCCATCTTTGTAGTGTTTAAACAAGCCAGTTTTGCACTATGTTTTGTTCTAAAGGTAAATTTTTATTTTTTACATTATAATGCAAGCTTAGTACTGTTGACCACGATATTTTGTTTTCCTCAAAGCCATATTTATAATGTCACTCAAGGCCTAATTGTCAAGAAAAGTGGAAATACCCGCTGTTTTTTTGAATGGAAATTGCTCTTGTGCTGGCTGAATGATCATGAATTTGCCTTTGGGGGTTCTGCCTTCAGAAAAACCACGTCAGAAAATCTGTTCTCCATGCTGGTCAAGGTGGCCGTTCTCTGATAAGTGGCTGCTAACCTCAGTGAAATAAAGATAAAAAAACCCTGCAGCTAGGAAAATGTATCGAGGATCTTAAAGCACATACGCAGATAATACTGAAATAGAGTTTACCAACACATAGCAGCCCACACTAGCAATTAATGGTATAGTTCTTGTGATGTAGGAGTCCTTTATTTCAGTCTGCCTTCCAAAATACTCTCTCTAAGCACATGTTTTTGTGTCTTTTTATATAATTTAATTTTTAAAACCTTAAAAAAATGTTGGAGGGAATATTACAAACCCTTTTTGTCAGACTTTTATATAAACAAATGTAATCAATATACTGAAAAGAGTTGATTTTAATCTTTTTTTTTTAGCCAGAATAGGATCAGCAGATAACACTAAGAATAAATGCAGCTCCAACTTTAACAAGAGACTCAAAAAATCCTATTTACATCTTCCGTTAATTTTCTCTATTGTTTTAGTTCATTGAAAGCTTGAAACCAAGGCTGCACTTCTTCATGAGGCATTTAATATGAAAGTCTTTTTTGTCTGCTTACAAAGGAAAACCGAAATAGTTCTTCAAAGGGATCTTCTGATTTTTTTAATATTCTTTTTCTGTGAGCCTTGCTACTTAGGGTAAAGCTGTATTTAAATCATATTCTTGCTAATGTAGAATTCAAATTATATTAGAATGAAAAGTTTCACTACTTTCTAGACCTGATTTGGCCCTTTATTAGACACCATAAACCTCGGTTTAGTGTATAATAAAGTGCAAACTCCAAAATATAATTTGCTTTCCAAGTGCAGCAGTGCCATTCTTCTGTGCCCTGAAGTACAAGATGCTACTGGAAAATTAGTGGCTGTTTTAGAGGCCACAGGTCCTTATGAGTAATATGCTTAGTAGTGTAACAAGTGGCTCCTGCAAAAATTCTTTCCTCTTAGACAGTGATAATATTAATATAGGACGTGCATGCTCTGCACATACCAAGGGATTTCCTTTGTTTATTTTCCTATTTAACCTGAGCGGGGAGGGCATGCTGCTGATTAACAAATTTATATTAAGTTGCACTCTGCTGAGAATGTGTATATATATATTTTTATACTGATGGTATTTTGGCAATAATGGCAGCTTGTGACAAATTGTCTCATTCTAAAGATTAAAACACTTGAGTTCCTCGGAGCACCTGTAGTACACCCTGGAACTGTGTCAGCTTTTGGAGAGGGTTATTTGGCAATGTCCAGAGAAATTAATGCACAGAAGAACAGAAAAATGCATGAAAGATTAATAAAAGCATTTCTTAGGTGAAATATTTCAGCTGTGAGAAAGATACCGGTCTGTGACTTGGGTAATGGACTTTTCCAGGACCCAGTGAGTTCTCATTGCCTGTAGTCCTTCATTGTTGCCTCCAGTGTCGATTTATGCTGCTCACATTTTCCTTTTCCCTCTTGTTTTATTCTGCAGTGAAAATGAAGCATTGGGTGTATGTTGATGTGTTGATGGCTTAATAAGAGCAGAGATCTCAGTAGAAATATAATACCTGGAACATTAGATAATACTAGAAATTTATTTCATTTTATTTCTTTTAAAGCACAGTGTGGTGATAGAGCAGAACTTTACGATTGTAACTATTGCTCTCTTAGTCTTGAATGGTGTATGGTGGTGTGCGTTTGCGTGTGTTCAGAGGTGCAAGTTTGTCTTTTAAAATACATTTTGTAGCAGCTAACTCATGGGGTTTCCTGCAGTGAGTAAGATAGCATAGGTGGGTGTTTTGGTGTATTGGAAATTTGTACTAGGAGCAGGAAAATTGGATTTTGTAGTCACTTATTCCATTACTGTTTGCATACATTTTTACAAGCGTAAGAGGCAGAGATAAGACTGGTTGATGTGGTAGTGAGGGGATGGAGAATGTTTTGGAAATGGAACAGTTTGGGCCTTTTAATAGCTCCCATCCATTTTTTTTTTTTTCCTTACATTGGGCTATTTTAAGTTGAAGATTTATATAAAAATACAGCATTTTAGGAAATGCTAAATGGAGTCTTCTGAAAGTCCTGCACAACTTGCTCTGTATTTTAGTGTGCTGTTTGTTCAGAAATTCCCCCTGCTTTCTAATGCAGCACCAAATTTTCCTTTAGGCAGGCGTAAAAAATATGCATAGGAGTGTCTGGTTTCTTTGAGTCCAGAAGGCCCAGCAGGGAGGGAACTTGCTGTTGAAGTGAACATGTTTGAGGTGGAAGCTTGCTTCAGTAATATGTTTTGGTAACACATGGCTGAGGGAGCAAAGGGGTGGGGAAAACTTTATGTATTGTTTAAATGTGTCATAAAGCATTTTTCGGAGTGTGTGTGTGCACATATATAATATATCATATATAAAATATGCACATATGTGATTTTATAGCTGGAAGCATTGTATTCTTAGTGATTTCTGACACAGATGTGAGCCGTGCTGTACTCCTGCTCCACATCTGTCGTCTAACCTCATCTACTGTTCCACGTCCATTCTGCCCTCTCGTTCTTTCCCATTCACTTCACTTCCAACAAGTCCTCTCTTCTCCAAGACCTCAGCACACCTCAGGTCCTGACAGTTTCTACTTTTGTTCCTGTAGTCCCAGGTCCTCTGAGGAAGAGTCTATTAGAGACTGAGAAAACTATTGTTTGTGAGACTCCCATCCTTACTCCATTCACACCCCACCTTTGGCCAAGGCAAGTAGCCACTCATGCACCGTATGCATTTTAATAGCATGAATCTTTCTGTTTTAACTGCGTGCAAATGAAATAGCTGTGTCTTTGTATTCCCCAAAATAGCCCCTTTCCAAAGACACTAAAAAGTATCCTGTTTCTAATGAAACAAATATGGAATTTGTAGGCCAATCTTTCATGAAGATAGGAACCAAAAATCTTAGAAATAGTTTTGAAAGGTCATGTCGGGGTAATGTGAGATGTGCTTAGGTAATATCTTTATGTTTGGCCAAGCTGTGCTCAGAACAGGACCCAAAATGCTTTTTTTTTCCTGGGGAACATTTGTTAGAGTAACCTATGGCTGGTAACAGACCCATGAACTTTTTCAGTGCTGGGGAAGTGACAGTTAAGGCTCAACAGCTGCAGCTTCTCTCAATCACTCTATGATCCTTGCTATAAAGAAGAGGTTGGATATTCTCATTCCCTAGGGCAGTCTGAGCTTTTTAAAATCTGTTCTTATAACTTTGAAGTTGGACTGTGGTTTGGTTTTTTTTTAATCCCTGAGTTTTACACAAAATGAAGACAGTATGCCTGTGAATAATGTATTTTTTAATAATTTATTGGAATTAGTCCCAACAACGTCTGTTTGACAGAAGAAAACTACGAGGGGAAGTAGATGAAGAGTGCCCCGATAGATAGTGCCAGGTATAATCTTGTGTGTTTATGTAGACCTTACATGCTATGATTGATTAGGCATGACCTGGGAAGGAAAGATGGCCTTGAAGTCTCCCAGGTACATGATCCCAGACGGGGTCATCAGAAGTGATTGCATTCACTTCCCAGAGATACCTCCCAAGGAATATTATTAAGATAAAGAGAGTTGTGTCTTTCAAAACGCTGATTGCACTGAAGACACCTAATGACGTGTTGCTGCAAACTCCTATGCTACTGCTCCAGCAGCCAGGATACGTGTTGGAGTTCTGGGCAGGACTAAATGCCTAGACAAATATCTACCTAGGTGCATATACGCTAGTTAGAAGTTACAGAGAAAACAAAATCTGTTTGGAAGGGTGTATTTTTTTATCTTCTCAACTAAATGCTTTCTTTTTTTACTTTTTTTTTTCCGTTTAAACTGAATACTGTGTCTTATGTTAAGGCGGAGTGGGAACCTTGGTGAAAATTGTCAGTGTAGGGTGTACTGCTTCTCCAAAGCTAGTAAGTCAATAGAACAGTAGGGAATGCAAGCTTATTTACAGTAATCTGCAAGAATTAGGGAGTAACCACTGCAAAGTTATTGCATGAGGAAGGAATTTGAGGAGGCAAATTTTGAGGAGGGAATTGTCTCTGGTGGTGTGTTGACGAGCGCCTTGCTTACAAGATGGAAGCACTGTTGTCCCCACATTCCCTGGGTAGAAGTGAGTCATTGGAATCATTAGGGAAGTATGTTTTCTATAGGATCATTTTTTTAAGATTTGGTTCATCCAGACCTAGCTCTCTTTCCCACGAAGGAAGCTATTTTCTTTGCAAGTGAAGATTATAAAACTAGTAGTGGTTTAAGCCATCTCTGCAATACCTGTATGCTCTAGTCTACATTTAATGACATATTGCCCCATAAGTAACTTCTAAGAAATAGTTTTCTTATGCACTGTGTGTTCAACCAAGCAAGCATTCAGCCCTCCAGCAAGCGTTCAATCCTATGCAACGCTACAGGCTTGATCAACCTGATCTCCTTCTATAACCAGGTGACCTGCCTAGTGGATGAGGGAACGGCTGTGGATGTTCTCTGCCTGGACTTTAGTAAGGCCTTTGACACTGTTCCCCACAGCATCCTCCTGGAGAAACTAGCTGCCCATGGTTTGGATGGGTGTACTCTTCAATGGATAAAGAACTGGCTGAATGGCCGAGCCATCAATGATCTGGATGAGGAAATTGAGTACTCCCTCAGTAAGTTTGCAGATGACACCAAGTTGAGTGGGGGTGTCGATCTGCTTGAGGGTAGGAAGGCTCTGCAGGGGGATCTGGACATACTGGATCCATGGGCTGAGGCCAACTGTATGAGGTTCAACCGGGCCAAGTGCCAGGTCCTGCACTTGGGTCACAACGACCCCAGGCAACACTACAGGATTGGGGAGGAGTGGCTGGAAAGCTGCCCGGCGCAAAACGGTCTTTGGGTGTTGGTGGATAGCTGGCTGAACATGAGCCAGCAGTGTTCCCAGGTGGCCAAGAAAGCCAACGGCATCCTGGCTTGTATCAGGAATAGTGTGGCCAGCAGGAGTAGGGACGTGATCGTGCCCCTGTACTCGGCCCTGGTGAGGCCGCACCTGGAGCACTGTGTTCGGTTTTGGGCCCCTCACTACAAGAAGGACGTGGAGTTGCTGGAGTGTGTCCAGAGAAGGGCAACAAGACTGATGAGGGGTCTAGAGAACAAGTCTGATGAGGAGTGACTGAGGCACCTGGGTTTGTTGAGTCTGGAGAAGAGGAGGCTGAGGGGAGACCTTATTGCTTTCTGTGATTTTAAGAGAAGAGTTTCAAAGCTTTTCACTAAAACTTTCCAAAGAAATCCACTCGAATATTGTGAGTGGTCCACTGTATTAGTGTAACTGTGGGAATTCAGAAATGACTAAAAACACATAGAATTAAATGTCAGTTATTTTAAAATCACAATGTTTCCTAGAGTTTTATCGTAAGTTGTAATATCCCCATACTACAGCTAAGTTTTTGATGATTTACGAATGGATTGCAGACACAGCTGAAGGGTTAAGCTTATACTTCCGATGTACTTATGAACATATAACTGTGTTACGTAGTGTACGTAGACTAAAACGAGTAAGACACACTCTCTGGTCACTACTGCTGTGCATGCGCCAATTACATTTTTTGGGATGTAGCCCCAATATGGAAAAAAAAAGGGTTATACAGTGACCGAAAATGCTATCTTTGTAAATTGTCCTTAATCAGAAATTTCTCCCTCATTTTCCCCTCTGGAAGAAAAACCCACAACCAAAGTGGCAGAACAAAACCCCAGAATCATTCTGCATATTTAAAACTATTCTTTGGATTAGGGAGTGGATCTTACCCTGTCAGGTTCCTAAGCATATGTCTTAACTAGTGAGCTGTAAAAGCAATTTTATAATTTGAAGTAGACCGAGTTAGTAAGTAGTTCAGTATTTTTATATCAGCTGCATCAGCTGTGGGAGGGAATATATGCAAATACTCTGGATCCTGATGGCTAAGACTCTTCATGAAGAATGCAAATTTGAATGCTAAAAGAAGTTTTTTTGGCAAGATATATCACATAACAGGTGAAGGTCTTGACCACTCCTTACTGGCAGTTTATGTGGTCCTTCTGTGGTATGTTTAAATTAATATTATATAATTTGTATATATGTATGTGTATTTGTGTGTGTACATACCGATGTATTTGTTATAAACCAGTTTAGAAATATGTGTGAAATTAGGTCACCGGATGAGATTCTGTGATGCACAGAAGAGAATTTGCATATAAAAGGGAAGGGAATTAATAAATCTTTACATCAACATTGTACCTGTGCGATTCTGGGCTGCTTCAGACATTGCAATCAACCCTACAGATGTGGTGTGGATAGTCAGAACTACAGAGATTTATCCTCAGCTGCCACTACCCCGAGTCTTCTGCAGTGCCATGCCTGAGGACTTCACCTCTTACTTAGGGAGCTGTGTGCTGGAAGTGAAATACCAGTAGTTAAAAGTTTGCAAAATTAAATCCTTTGCCCGCAGTTCCCTGCCTTCACTCCTTGGAGGAATGCTTCTCTTCATGGGACCATGGCTTCTACATTTCTGAAGCTCCATAATCTGTTACATAGTGGTGGAGACTGCTGTTTTGATTCGCTAGTGGGCATACCATCCTAGAAAATGTGCTTTCTTTCTTGTTTATTTATTTTCTTAATTTTGAACTGTATCTTCTTACAGTGTACTGTGGAAGGGAAAGGACAAACTTCTTTGCAGGAAATGGGAAGGGATAGAGTAAGCCAAAGACGCGTGTTCGTGAACGAGGGAAGCGTAGTGTGTAGGTGTATCTGTCCTCTCCACAAGAGTCGTCTCAGATGCAGCCATCTGCAAAGAGCATGCTCTCGAGTGCTTTTCCTGTCAAGTGCCGTAAAACATATGCAAGAAGACCTGGAGACGTGGTGATGTGAATGCCCTGCTTGTGCACCGTGGGTCTGGTGTGCCTCCAAGTGTGCCTTCCAGCCATGCATGAACCTGTGCCTGCATGTCTGCTCTTTTCAGACTTTCAGACTTCTGTCATGAGCGCAGCCTTGGACTGGACCTCAAAGGGCCTCACAGATACCTTCAGTGAGAGGTAGACACAAACCTGTGCAAGTGACGACCTCTGAGCAGACGAAGTTGGGACTTCATCTTTAGGTTTTAGCTTCTGAATGCATTGAGATCCTCAGATGAAAGATGCTGAGGGAGTGTGAAGTATTGCAACCAGGGATCACATAATTGTTTCTTCACATGCAAGTTTGTTAATTCCTTTATTTTGTGCAACGTAAATTGCTCCATGTGCCTTCAAGCAATCTTAATTTAGTGCAGTAATGACTTTGAGTGATTGAAGAACTAATCAACTCCAGCCGCCAATTCTCATCCTCTAGCTTAAGAATGATGAGCTTGTAGGTACCTTTCTTCTCATCCCTCCTTGCACCACAGCTCCCCAGGAATACAGACCTTCAAGGAATACAGACCTTCAAGGAATAATCACAATGCTTGTGTTCGCACATCCGAAAGCCACAACTCAGGTAGAGGTAGGAAATGATGTAGATTGTTTGTTTTTTGTTTTTTGTTTTTTTTTTTTTTTAAATTCATGCAGGAAGGAATTAATCAGAGCAGGTTTTATTAATCATTTAGTAAGAAATACAACAGGCACCAGATGGTTTTGTTTAGGTTAGGGCTTGAGTGACATTAACCCATAATAACAGCGAAACTTGGAAAGGAACTGGAAGAGTTAAATGGTCTGACCTTTCCAACAACAGATCTCAAGAACTTAGGAACTGCATCTCTGTAAATTATTTTGTCCCCAAACATAAGCTTGTTTTACCCGGTAGCATTATATGTCCATAAATACACATCTTCTTACTCTGCCACATGGATGCATTCACACACACAATCATGTCTTTCATACTTACATCTGTTTAAACTTTTTATATAGTCATTTGAGTATGTTAGAGTTTCTTTTAAAAAACTAATCTCAGTCATTCAGAGCAACAGTTTTATTTCAAACCATCACGTGGGTTTTTAAAAAAATCTGAGAGTCTTCTTTTCATGTCTTCTTGGCATAGAAGAAAACAAAATGCATCATAGCAAATTCCATCACTGCTTATTGAGAGTTTAGGAGCTACATTTCTGTAATGTAACCCCTGGTATATTAGGGATGAAAGAATATAAGATACTTGAAATAGAAGCATGGAAGGGCAATAGGAAATCAAACTGTGGCAAAACTTGCATAAAATTGGCTGTGTGCAGCCAAGTCAAAATTGCAAATCTCCTATCTGTGTTTTATATTTCATTAATGATGTATGCTACAATTTTTAAAAAGGAAAAATGGGAGGGGGCATTTTTTTTTATTTAACCGAATTAACTGATTAAATGAGATTTTAGGAATAACGTGCAAAAGTTTCAATTCTGGTCTCAAATTTTAAATCTATCCTAGATGAGATGAAGTGTGTATATATAAAAATGTAAGTATGTGTATTCTACATGATCTTAAAGGTCTTTTCCAATCTAAATGATTCTATGATTCTATGTGACCTATCCTGTGTCTACATTAGACCTATCGTGTATGGTGTTTACTACACAGAAGCCAGTGTAAATTTAATTTTTTTTACTTGTTACACACTTTCTGAGAGTCTTGGTTATCTTCTTTTGCATTTATTAAACAGAGACAGGAACATGAGATGAATGTACGCTTTAACAAGAGACAGCAGCGTTAGCCCTTAATAAAGATCTGCTGGTAAGTATATGGTTGGCAGCAGGCAAGACATTTTTCACCACAGAATTAGGAGGCTTTAGCAGCAACTGAGTTGGATATTTTCATTGGCTGGCATATTCTCTCCATGCCCTGCCAAGCTCTGTCAGTGGCTCAGGTCACTGCCAACAGTGTAAATACTAAAGTTCATATGCTGGGTTCTGACGTGCCCTCGCCAGTGCAGCCTACTGAAGGATCAGATGTTCTGATTGTGGTGGCAATTTGACAATCTCTGAATATTATTTTTTGACAAATATTGTAAGTGTGATAGAAATATTTTCATGCAATATTAACATTATTGTAACACCAGTATAGAAGCATAAATTACCAGATGAGTCAGAATTATGGCCCTTTTCCTGCTGTGTGTGGGCAGACCCCTGCATCTGTGCTCATTACAGGTTTGGGACCTAAATGTATTAGATGTGTATTGGAAGAAAACGAGTCTGTGAAGTATTTTAATAGAAGGAATACGTTACTCGTGGTTGTGAAGAAAGAAAATCCTCTGAAGATGGAAATTTCCTTGTGCTTCACTCTTAAAAGACAAGTATGTTAACATAGAAATGTCTCTAGAAATTCTTGTAAGATTAGTGACAAAGTTGAAACAAAATGTAAAGCAGCTCAAGTCAATGTCTTGGAAGAAAAGAGAAGGCGTATTATCTTCAGGAGATTCCAGGAAGGATTTGTGTAAGTGGACTGTAGCGCTGCCCCACTACTTCTGTAAAGTAGATTTGTAGGTAATGTACTAATATCTAATATAATGTTCTAATATTATTAAGTCTTTGTGACAACAGTTCTCCCGAAGTCATAAACTGTAATTTCATTGTCTGCCTCTTCTTAGGGGAACACTGAAAATACTAACAGGGATCTCTCCTTTCATCTGACACCTTTCCACAAACAGAAGCTTGCAGGTTATTAAGGAAGACATCTCGTTGGTTGGGATCCTGAGATTTGTCTTTGTTTTTAAGTACTTCAAGGATTTCTGTGTGCAGCACTGCTTTATCTGCATTTTCTGCCTCTGTGAAAGTAGCATGTTCAGTGTCCGTCATCTGGGTTGACTTTATACACTAGACAGAGCAACAACAGTACATACTTCAGAAAAGCCAGTAGTTGTGCTTTGGCTCAGAAAAGTGGAAATTACAAGAGAAAAGCATCAAAGTCAGAAAAGGCAAATGAGAAGTAGGAGTGAATTTTACTTTCTGGTAGCTGAAGCTTCTTGAGCGGACCCTGCCTCTGCTTCTAGAGTGACCGTGTTCTGGGTAGCAGGGTTAGAAATTTCCTTTCCCCACTGTAAATAAAAATCTGGCGATTCTCAACTTCCACTGAATAGCCTCATGCTCTTTCTTTTCCTCACACAATCACCTCCTGCTATTTCTTCTTCCCATCTCTGGGTCTCTCTGGGTGAAGGGAAGAGTGGTTCTTCTTTTTCTTCACCCTTTGCTGCTGCCTCCAGGGAAGATTAAACAACCCACCCAGTGCTTTCCAGAACCACTGAAAATTCAGCCTTACCAATGCTGAGAGTCATCTGGACGCTACAGCTTTCAAATTAATATTCAGAGCAGTTACAGGGACCCCTGCTTCTTATTTTGTTTTTATTAATCAGTTTAGGAAAATTTGGTTAGCTGTGGTTGTTTGTAAGAATACAAATCAAGCCCCTTTTTCTTTTCAGATTGCCTGAATCTAGGTTGTCCTCTGAGATGCCCAGACCTTGTGACATGCTGATTTCTGTCCCTTGAATCAATTTTCGTCTAGTCAATTGAATTATTGTTTCACCTACCTTCTTCCTTCCCTGAAAGTGTGATATTCGTTGTGAGCTTTTTCTTCACTTTGTAATAACTTTCAACTTGGGGATCAGAAGGAATTAGTACTTGGAAAATATTTTGATAGTACTACAATTTAAGGTGTGCTGTCAGATCTCTCTAGTGACCACACACAATGTAAGAGCAACATATATAATTAATTTGGGAAGTTGTCTCTGTTGCCTCCCTTCTTCAGTGTTGAAATCTCACGCTCTAGCATGATATTCGCTGGAAATTACAGACTGTGAGTGGGATTCATATGGCAAAATGTAGACGTCTACATCTGAGTTAGTCACCCAAGGCTCCCTGTGTGGGGAATGGAGAGAAACAGGACAGATGAATCACACGCTTGAAGAACCTGGGGTTTTTTTTTACCTTTATACTGAGTGACTCATATCCTGAAAGTGCCTGTTTGGCTGCTAAAGGAGGCTGGGGTAACAACTGCGATATGATGGCTGCATTTTGCACCCCAAAAACTAGATGCGATGGCTGCATTCTGCACCCAGAAACTAGATGAGATGAACATGGCACTTTGTGCCTCTGGTCCATGCCTGTGTGCTTGCGTGTACACAGTTATTTGTTGTGTTGTGTGAGTGTTGAGTTCCTAAAAAAAATCTGTGTTTGTCCACTGAAAAACTAGACTAGAAATTCCTTGAAAAACTAAAGACAGCTTTAGGTTTCCGTGTGTGAGATCTCAGAAATCAAGAAATGCATAACCTGAATTAGCATGTTTCTTCTGTATGTGTGTTTCTCAATATTCATCAGCAAACTGAAAAAAAAATCCCTGATGTGTAAGTTTTCAGAACTTCAGCAGCATGTCAGTTTAGTAGCTTAAATGATGCGGTTGTTCCTTTAATCACCTTTGGAAACTGTATGTTGTCTGCGCTTCGGGAGACGTGGAGGTGCTTTCCGGATGGTGTAGGAAGCTGCGAGCTCTTTGTGCTACCTCAGAGGTAGTCTCTTCCCTCTGTGTGTAAACCACATGTCTCCCTCAAATTCTGTGTGTCTCAGATCAGCCTGAGGAGTCTGCACTAAGTGCATCTATGAAGACCTTGCATCACTACTTGCAGGAAGGGAATTTGTCTTCCTGTATTTGCTTCTTCAGTACGTCGTTGGCAAGAGTGTGTGGGGTGTGAGCTGGGGTGGGCTCGTAGGAGCAGGTTGTGTTCACAGTGGTGCTGGTGCCACAAAACATCTGTGTGGGGTCCCCTCAGCTGAAAATACCAGTGAGATACATACCATCTTCCCACAAAGAGGTGAACTGTATTAAAATAGAAGTGGCTGATGAATCAAAACAAATAAGGTAGCCCCGTAACATAGCATGCCCAGTATCTTTTCATCTTCTGTTTTGTATATGCGCAGATATGCAGGGTTTATTGAAACAAATGAAACTAGGGAACTTCTATTTGAGGTTAAAAAGGAGGAATAAAGTTGTTTGACTTGGATCTGTAGTTAGAGTATGTTCAGAAAGATGGCTTTTGGTAGAAACAGAGCTTCTGCAGCCCCTAACTCTAAGCACCTGCCCTGAGGAGCATGATCCAGCAGGTAGATTGCACCTCACCAGTTTCTTATGTAATTAGTGTACGTAGACACCCTGAAAGGGGTAACATGATATGAGGGTCACAGATCCTTCTGCTCTGCAGCTCAGAGCTGCAAACTAGAACCTACTCAAGATGCAGCCCCTGGAGATATATTCCGGGTAGCTGCATAAATCACAGCTCATTTTTATGCATGACCAAAGCCATGGTGTATTGGAAACAATGCATCTAGATTCTTCTCTGTCACAGATCACAGATCCTAATTCCCTGAAAGTCTTTCCGTGCCAGGTCACACAAGGTTTAGGAGGCACATTGCTCGGTTGGTCCTTTTGAAACTGGGCAATTTTGAAGCCAGACGTGAAAGATTCAAGTTGGTGGAAAATAAGATGTGGCCTGACTGTAGCCTGGCAGTGACACACAGCATTGGATGACCTATGGATTCCACACCCTCCAGACAAAACCAACATTCCCATCCTATCACTGACAAAAAAGAAGAAGAAAGAAGCCCTCAGGAAAGAGCAGTGGCTGTGTCATGAAACCATTATGAAATCTAAGTGCAAGGTACCCAATGTACCTTATTTAATCAAGCGACAATGTTCAGTTAAAGCGATGCCTCCACTGGCTTTTAATCTGGCTAGATAAGTTCAAAACCGTGCTGCAAGTTGAATTAGTGAAACAGTGGAGGTAGCAGAGGGCTGCCTACAGCGCTGAATTTCTCCCAGCTGGTAGCATTTTGTCAGCACTGGTCGCTGCTTTGTGCACAAAGTGATTTCATCAGAATCATCGTTAGTGAGCAAGCAGGTTCTTCTCGGCTTTTTACCTTGCCTTTCAGCTGAAGGCAGGCAGGTCTAGAACAGCAGCCTTATATGGAAGCTGCCTTGGAGAGCCATGTGCTGGCTCGCAGAGTCAAACATCTCAAACCAATGTGCTGACATCTGCCTACAAAAGCAGGGCTGGAGTTCCTCCAGTCCCGGGAAAGCCAGTGTGCCTCTTCCAGGTGAGAACCGGTGTGCTAAACATCAAGTGGTCAACGTGGATGCTGCCCGATTCCATCTGTGCTAGTTTGAGGAAAGAATTTTATATGCTGTACTGACAATATCTTCCTAGATTAGCTCCCACTGTGTAGCAGCTGGATTACTTGCTGGTCTTTCAAATCTGTATTTGAATGAAAACCATGTATTTGTGTATACATGCACACATAAATAAATTTCATTTTTGTTTTGAAAGGTACTTGTCAAGTAATGATTCCTGGATAAAATTCCTACTTTTATATATTGTTTTGGTCATAGTTTGGATTATAGCTACTTCAGAATACTGTTTTTAAGTGATAAAATGGTTCTTAGTAGCAGCTTCCTTTGTAATTCAGGTGTCATGATGGTACAAAATAATTCAGATAGAAATATCTCCTCATGATTTTGCGTGTGTTTGCACTTCAGAGGACCAGCAATGAAAAGATGATCACACATCTGAATCAGAAGGATAATATTTATATCTAAATTGGGTAACCATGTAATTCTGTCGGTATTTCCCATGCTCTGTCCTCCTCCTCCTGTGTGCTATAGCCTGATTCAGATCTTCTGTGCAATGTTTATTACCAGACCTGAAAAGCTCAATATAAATATTTAGTGAATTCAGTGATATACCCAGTGTACGTAATGTCTACATGTGTACTTATGGATGAGTAAAATGTAAGAGGTTGGCCATTCAGTAGCTCTGTAACTTTTATTTTTCTATCCACAGGATGCTTTTAGAAACTGGTTAAAAATTACATTTGCCAGTATTCAGCTGCAGAGGAGGACTCGGTATTTTCAGATGTGTTAGGAGAAGTGATGCTTTTTGTGTGCTTACATGTATCTATTCAAATCTCTACAAAAGGGTTCTTCTATCACGAGGCCTCCAAATACCAGCTAGAAGAAGTCGATCCTCAGATGTAGCCTGATAATTAGATATTATAAATTCCAGGCTGAATTTATTTCCTAACAAACATATATGTACTGCTTATTGTTCAGCTCTTTTCCTCTGTGCATTTTACCCTGATGCAGTTAAAGAAGACAGTGCTACATTCTTGCAAGGTTGTTTGGATGACGCAAGCAGCTCTTTGGATCTCCTTTGCTCAGGCAGCCTCCATTCCCTGGTCATCCTGATGGCCTTTTTCTCCAACAGAATATTGCAGGAGGTTTTTCCTTCTCCCCAATTCCTCCAAATAGAGGGAGAGGGAGGCTGGCCAGAGCCATAATTTCTTCTTAAAATTCAAGAATTTTCAGTGAGTGTCTACCAACACACCCAACTTTCAGACAGATTCATTGTCTGAGCTAGACTGTAATAGTTGTTGCAGTTGAGGAGGCTCTCTGGGAAGTAGGGAGGTTCATTCCTCTTCTGCTTTTCTTCTGGTCCTTCCAGTGGTGCTTTTCATTTCTCTTCATTTCAGTTTTATATTCTGCCTTTACACTTTTATCTGATACATTTTTAATTCATTACATTTTTAAAGTCCATAAATCCATGCATTCTTAAGAACTGACCAAAAGTAATTGTTGCTAATTACCAATTGCTACTTGTTATTGGCATGTGGACCTAACAAAGTGAGGGGAACCCTCCTGTACCACTTCTACAGTAAAACATCACAGGCCACTGTTTTCCTCTCTCTCATTAACTGATTTCCTGTCTTTGTTTAATACACCGTGCATTATTGAGGGTTTAGAAGGCCTTTAGGTGGAACTTTAATAAGTAAATAATTACAATACATACAGCATATGAATTATTTACGGTAGCAATATATGCAACATTGCCAAAGTGGTTTAACAAGAGGTCCAGTATAGTTTTGTAGGTTGTCGTGGTTTAATCGGCAACTAAGCACCACGCAGCTGCCCACTCACTCCCCCCCGGTGGGGTGGGGGAGAGAATTGGAAGAGTGAAAATGAAGAAAACTTGTGGGTTGAAATAAAGACAGTTTAACAGGTAAAGCAAAAGCCATGCACGTAAGCAAGGCAAAACAGGGAATTAATTCACCACTTCCCATCGGCAGGCAGGTGTTCAGCTGTCTTCAGGAAAGCAGGACTCCATCACGCATAATAGTGACTTGGGAACTCCGAACATCCCCCCTTTCCTTCTTCTTCCCCCAGTTTATATGCTGAACATGACATCATATGGTATGGGATATCACTTAGTTCAGCTGGGGTCAGCTCTCCTGGCTGTGTCCTCTCGCAGCTGCTTATGCATCCCCAGCCTACTCGCTGGTGGGGTAGTGTGAGGAGCAGAAAAGGCCTTGACTCCATGTAAGCACAGCTCAGCAATAAGTAAAACATCCCTGTATGATCAACACTGTTTTCAGCACAAATCCAAAACATAGCCCAGCACTAGCTCCTATGAAGAAAATTAACTCTACCCCAGCCAAAACCAGCACATAGACCATCCTTGGCTGCCTGTTTCTATAACAGTATTACAAAAAATGAACATTTTACGCTGTGTACATCAAGAGGCTTTCACTGGGTTGTCCACAGCTTTGCTCGTAAAGGTTAGGTTTTCAGAGAGCTTTGCACAATGGTAGCGTTCTCTCATCTCTATCAGACATGCACTGTATTTACCATACTGTGGGATTGCATTTGTTGTTCACAGCCATGATGTGATGAACGAGCAGACTTGGGCCGGTTGGTGTCTCGCTCTTTCCTCACTCATTTCCAGGTAATGAACTCCTAGCTTGTAATAGATGTTATTAATCTGTGAGTGCCTGACATTACATTTTGTACTACTGAAAGTAATCTTATTGTGTTACTCAAGATCATTTGGCTTTGTGTACAGCTCAGTCTTTCTCTTAATTGACCTTGCGTCCTGAATTTGTATTGCAAGAAGACTTCTTCATCACAATTACACTTCTTGTGCAAAGACTATAGAAACAAATGATAATAACAGGCAATCCTAATCCCAGTTCTGTGAAACTTGATTAGTCATCCTCCTTTTGGCCAGTAGTACCCCTCTCAGATAAACATTTTCCTGCCTTTTCTTCAGCTTGGTTGCTGAACAAACCTTTTCCAGTTTCACCAGTGATTTCCCGTTTGACTCCGTCTCAAATGCTTCATTGAAATTTAGATCAACTATGTTTCCCTTTGTTTAGAAAAAACAGTCAGTTTGTTAAAGAACAGTGGCTCTTGCCACTGGTCTGGTGTGACCCATATTTTCTTAAATTCTTTCTTCTGAATTTTGTTAAATTCACCTCCGTCCTTGATAGTTGTTTCCTTCAAAAGCATACTTCCGAGGTCTGGGAAAGCCAAATATGCTGTGTAAATCAGAGTAAAATGTTGCATGCCCAGGCTAATAAGTGCTTTAATCACCCTTCTAAAAATGGTTATGAGTTTTGCTCTTCCTTGTTATGCAACTGTGCCCTGGTGGACCCTGCAGTTATACCTGGGACTTCATGTGCCAGCTCTTTTGACACGTGGACCAATATTGACTCATTCTTTCCTTCTGCTCTCCCATCTGTCAGTGTGTCCGTGTGTTGTGGCGTGCCCTGTGCTTGGATAATCAGCTGTCAGGGGCTGTGCTTTTGTGACTGCCCAACACCTAGAGCACCCACCATCCAGGGCATCCACAGGTCTGGCTGAAATGGTGCAATTGATAAGATTTGTCGCATTTTGACTTTTTTGGTTTTTTGGTTTCTGTTTGGAGAAGCTTTCACTTCCTTTATTAGCGCTTTCTGATGTTTGGCAGAAGTTTGCCTGAGAGTTTGATGTCATCTGTCTTAGGAGAGGGATGTATGGAGTTGTGTTCTTTCTCCTATTCAAGCACTCATTGTATTTGAGCTCCGCAAACAGAGGGGGGAGATAACGTATAATATCCAGAAGCTTCATGGTCTTCACCTGAGAAAAATCATTCTGGACGAAAGAAAAACCACTCATTCCAGCGGTGGTAACAAAAAGTACATCAGCACGAATAAACAGTACTGAAGAAGTGTTGTTCCGTATTCTCTGAAACACACACATTCTCTGCACAGCGAAAATCTGAATGGTTTTGAAAGTGCAGAGTCAGCAAGGAGGTTTGTCCCATAGTCATACAGATTCACTAGCCAGGAAGTTCCCGTAGTCATTTTGCAAACCTGTACTTGAGAATATGCCAGCCTCTGCCAATGGCTGCGGTTTTTTAAATGCTGTTTTTTTTTCTCAATTCTGTGCAGCCAATAGCACCGCTCTCACTATAGGAAATCTGGTAAGTGGGAGTTAGGTGTAAGGACAAAATGTGTGTTTACTTAAAATTAGAAGGCACATAGTGTTAAAAAGTTTTGTAATGTCTTAACCTAACTGTGCATCTCTTTATCAGCTAAGTGTGTGAACCTCCTGTGCCGTACTAGTATGTCATTAATCAGAGAGTTAAAAACCACTGATTTAGAATTTAAAGTAAGTTAAAGCAGGACATAAGTTGGGATGAATCATCCTTTGCTCATCTTTTTATGTGTAACTGTCATTTACCTACTGTAAATGCAATTCAGTAGCATGGTAACATTGTGTGTTCCCTGATTTTGCTGTTTACCATTAGCTATTTTAAATATGATGTTACTGTGTGTATTCTCAGTAGAAACATGCCTCTGTTTTTAGCATGGTGGGTTTAATTTTCTTGTAGTTCTCTTCAACAAATACTTGCAGTATCTGGTCAAGATAAGTGGTTTTAATGTTTGCTTGCATTCCTTTAGCACTTTCCAAACCAGACTGTCACAGTTGTTCATCAGTATTGAAAAAAACTGTGCCTATTAAGCATGCTGGCCTTGATTTTAAAAACTGCCAGTGAAATATGACGGTTGTTATATGAAACACCTTAGAGGACTTTCCAGGTTGGCCCTGTTTGAAAACCTGTTTCTTTTTAGAAGACTGTAGCTGTGCACCCTGATTCCTTAGTTACATTAAAAGACAATTTTATAAATAAGCCTATCCATTTTGCTTCACTGCTGGGAAATAGGATTAAATAAATAATAATTTTGACCTGTGATTCAAATAACAATAAAATCCAAATATTTTCTAACGGTGAAACAACAAATTTGCTGTTATTTTACCTGCTAATTAGAATGCACTTACTGATTCTGAAATATAGCTTGGAAGTTCTTTTTAAGTGGTTGGGAAGCTGCTATTTAATTTACCTTTGTGCACTAAAAATATTAGGTTTTTTTTTCATAATCAAGTAAGGAGGGAGAAATCGGTCTCCATATTTACAAAATCATACATTTACAGAAGCACACCCTGTCCATTAATTCACCTAAGCCCTGCAAGCCAACATCAACCACATGTAGACTGGCATCTCAGCTTGTCATGCGTGCTGGCCCTGGCTGCTGTCAGTAATCCTGAGATTCAAAACTCTGGAGCTGTGAAGTGACTTGCAGGAGTGAATATTAAAGAAAGAATCAGCTCAATAACTCCATCTGCTTCCCTGCTCACTTTTCGGTCTTCTGTTCTTCATTTTGGTGTTCTGAATGGAGGGTGGTGCTGTACATGAGGCCTTCCTTGCTTTCTAAGAAGCATAAGGGAAGTCCTTCTGGTAAGCTTCATGGTTGTGATGTTGCTCTGGGTGTAGGTCCAAAGCCTTGAACAAACTGGCTGAAGGTAGAGCTTTGAATTTCCTACTGGTAACAACCGTTGAACTGCTTGATAAGGGCCAGATTCTGAGCACTGACGCATGCTTGGCAAGTGTTAAAGCCAGTGACTGCAATGAAATGTCACCCTTTGTTTTGCTATGCAGTGCAGAGGCAACATGCTTTTGGGTTCTTAAATGATGAATAGAAACCCCTGTGGCCACCAGGTTATTTGCAAATAAATAATGTAAATATGTGTTAAAATTTAGTAACTTAGTTCCGCAGTAAACTTCCTTGCTTTGCCTTCACTTTATTCCAGTCCAATTAAAAAAGAAAACAAAACCCCTAAGTCCTGCACTTGGGTCACAACAACCCCAGGCAACGCTACAGGCTTGGGGAGGAGTGGCTGGAAAGCTGCCTGGCAGAGAAGGGTCTTTGGGTGTTGGTGAACAGCCGGCTGAACATGAGCCAGCAGTGTGCCCAGATGGCCAAGAAGGCCAGCGACATCCTGACTTGTATCAGGAATAGTGTGGCCAGCAGGAGTAGGGACGTGATCGTGCCCCTGTACTCGGCACTGGTGAGGCCACACCTCGAGTCCTGTGTTCAGTTTTGGGTCCCTCACTACAAGAAGGACGTGGAGTTGCTGGAGTGTGTCCAGAGTGGGGCAAGGAGGCTGGTGAGGGGTCTAGAGAACAAGTGTGATGAGGAGTGGCTGAGGAAACTGGG